>Ga0116126_1000109_pt1 | contig 74926 bp, 83 predicted proteins | sample June2015DPH_16_5_FD_89730 | JGI IMG/M metagenome (GOLD analysis project Ga0116126, IMG submission 89730) | Peatland microbial communities from SPRUCE experiment site at the Marcell Experimental Forest, Minnesota, USA - June2015DPH_16_40 | ecosystem: Environmental > Terrestrial > Soil > Wetlands...
TAATAACACCGGGCCGGGCAAAGGGTGGAATTTCGGGTTGGCCGTCGGCCCGCTCTTCGCGACGGAACAGTACCACGACTATTACTACGGGGTAGCCCCTCGGTTTGCGGTGCCCGGTTCTCGACCGGCCTATGATGCGCACGGCGGGTACAGCGGTTCGCTCCTGATCCTGTCAGTGACCAAGCGTTTGGGTCATTTTTGGTTCGGTGCATTTGCCCGCTATGATGAACTGTCCGGCGCGGTATTTGCGAACAGCCCGCTCATGAGGACCGACCATTCCGTGATGGCTGGATTCGGTCTTGCCTGGGTGTTTGCGGAATCGAAGACATTGGTGCATGCCTCGCCATAGAGGATTCGTGATGGGAATTCATTGTGATTCCGGGCTCGTTCGCGGGTCTGGTTCGATCATGAGAAACAGTGCGCCGCTTGGGGACAGTGGATAGGCTCTGAGTCGGCATCGTGGGCCGGTGTATCCGTGCCGGTCGTGCGAGATCGAGGCTGGAAGGATGGATTACGAGATCAGGGGGAACTTTATTTGGCTCTCCTCCGCCTTCACCGGCGGGGCTTCTGAGCCAGCATTCGCAAATTGGGCGGTGGTCGGAGAGACGTTTGTGGAACGGCCCGGTGATGCGGAGGCTGGCAAGTGTCAGCTGCCAGGCTAATCTCGTTGGTTTGAATCTTCTTACCGAAGTGCCGAAAAAACAGCGTTAGGAATTGCTTCTTGCACGACCTCGGAGGCGATTGGCAAGTGTTGTCCTGCCGGACGAACGCACAGATGCCCGGAAGCGAATGTTTGGCACAAGAGGTTGGTCTGGTTTGACGGCAGCCGTGAGTTTGCGTTTCGCTATCGAGCGGATGCAGCGGAGCGTGAAAGGGACTGTCGGGGAGTTTCACACCAACACGCTCGTTGTTTCCAGTGCTGCTTCTGGATGGTACGTCGGTGTGAACGGGAACGCTCGTCCTTTGTGTGTGTCCGGGTGAAATACCCGGCGAACCTCGGTGATCAGACCGTCGGTGATCCCCAGTTTCCGAATGAAACCGTGTGCACCGTGCGCCCGCGCCTTCACCTCGGCTGTGGCCGCGGGCTCCTTCGTCATGATAATAATCCGCATGCTGGGCATGCGGCGGCGCAGAATCGCTGTCGCTTGCAAGCCGTCCATGAACGACATGTGCAGATCCATGAAGACCAGGTCCGGCTCGAGCATATCCGCCATGTGCAACGCCTCGCTGCCATCCAGCGCGGTGCCGACCACTTGAAACAACGGTTCCGTCATCAGGTAAGCGCACAAGCCTTCCATGAACATGACGGAATCATCGACCACTAACGTGCGGAGCCGGGGGGGGCGGTTGTCAGGAGCGGGCAGCGTGGTTAGGGTCTGTTTCATCACACCAGACCCTAATGGCGTTCATGGAAAACCCGAAATTACTGGGTTCCCTATTATTGACCGGGAAATCACCCTAGGAACTCGGGACAACCAAAACCAACTATGTTCCCCTGTACTGGATAATAACTCTCTCGCCCGAATTCCGCTTTTGTATGCGGATGCGGTGAAGCGGTGGCTCAAATGGCTCAAATCGTGCAGAGTCTTGGACGGGTCGAAGGCCAGCAATCTGGGGAGTCTGGTGGCGCAAATGGCGCGAATTGGCTCAAATCACTCTCGCGCGCCTTTGAATTCGCTGATGGTTTCTTCCCATAGTCTCCGCTGATCCGAAAGGTCTTGGAGGCACAACAACCGACGCAATCGTCGCTCACTGAAAAGGTGGATATCTTTGGGATCTCTGAGTGTCCCGAGGAAATGCTGAACTTCAGTGGGGAGAGCCAACAAGGTCATCACCTGCGTGACCCTGGCACGCGGAACTCCTTCTTGGGCTGCGACTTGCGCTCTCGTCAGAGCTGGATCATTTCGCAACTACTCACGCCATTTTTGGGCGAGGTGGACCGTGTGTTTGGTGCATTTGGGAATCCTGTCCCCGCTGTCGCCCCGACCCATCAGCCGCTCAACACAAACAGCCGGGTAAGGGAGGGGGTGGGTAACAAAGGGCTGAGCACGCTATTCGTTGAGCTCTGGGGCCAGAGAAAGCAATGCGTCTCTCGCCCATTCGGTCGGCCCTTTACCAGACTTGCAAGCTGCTGCTTTGATGCGCCGCTGCTCCTTTGGCGAAATACGAACCTGAAACACAATGCTGCGCGCGTTGTCCTTGGGCAGCTTGGGCCGCCCCATGCGTTTGCTCATGGCGGCAGTGTAGCATAGAAACGGTGTTTGTGTACTACAAAATAGCTGTTGACTTCTTCACTTTTTGTAGTACAATAAGTCTTGTAAAGAATACGGTTACGATATGGCAAGCAACTTGAAAGCAGACAAACTGGCACTGGTCATCGGCGCGCTGGCCGAAGGCACCAGCATCCGTTCGATTGAGCGCATGAGCTGCATTCACAGGGACACGATTATGCGGCTTGGTATCCGTGTCGCCGCAGCGTGCGAGCACCTGCGGGACGAGAAGTTACAGTATCTAGACTGCCATCGCATCCAAGTGGACGAGATATGGGGCTGCATTGGAAAGAAGCCGAAGAACGTCAAAACGCGGCACAATCCACGACTTGTTAACGACGTGTGGACGTTCGTGAGGACTAGCGACATGGCCACGCCCAATCGGAACCATCCGTTTGACAGACCGGCCGGAATTCCGAGTGGTCTGCGGTTCTCTGTGGGTGACTTGAAAACGCAAGTCATAGTGCGTAAGAACCGGGTAAGGAGATTTTATACGCGGAGACAATTGGGGGACTTAATCAATGACCGTGCGCCAATGCGGAAGCTCATGGGGCAACAGCCGCCATGGACACCCGAGCCCGCCCGCTTTGTTGGAGTTTTGGGAAGCGCATCATCTGTGGGTGCGTATTTGTAGGAAGAGAAATGTTAGAGGCAACTGGAAAAATGCGACCAGCAAATCCACGGCCACCAGCGTCAATGGCAAGCCGGCGCCTTGAAGAAGGGCGCGGACAAGGACGGGGGTATGCCTACAAGCCGTGGCTGAACGTGCGCGATGTCCATTCCTTGGGTCTCTCCACTCGCGTTCGCGGTTGGAAGACAGGGCGGCTTCATTCCCTCCTGAGTCAATTGGAAACCAGGTACTTTTATGTCCTCGAGGGCTCGACTGTCATCGACATCCGCGAGCAATATCCACTGCTTCCTCTAGAGGAAACGATCGCCATCGCGAACGAATGCAGCCTTGTGCATCCGCGCGACCCCGCCACCCGCGAGCCTGTGACGATGACGACTGACTTCATCATAACTGCACGCGGATCTGCGGGCTTGGTCGAATGCGCACGCGCTGTGAAGCAATCCCAAGACCTCGCTTCGAAGCGGACGCTAGAAAAACTGGAACTCGAGCGCCGTTACTGGACCAAACGCGGCGTCGATTGGAAGATCGTGACGGAAAACGACATTCCGGCGGGGATCGCAGACAACATCCAGTGGCTGCATCCGTACTTCGAGATTTCTGATCATCCGTCTCTGACGGAGGACAACCTCCGCCGCATTGAACGCGTTCTCGGCCCAAAGATCCGCGAAGGCGGGCGGCCTCTGGCTCGGTGCGCCGCGGAGAGTGATGACGAGCTGGGACTGCCGCCCGGCACGAGCCTGACAGCAGTACGCCATTTACTAGCGGTCGGTCGGTGGGTCACCGACCTAACCAAGCTAATCGACCCGGCTGAGCCACTCGTGTTGGTAAACCAACCGTCGGCCGAAGGAGCACTACATGGAATTTTGTGTCAACGCGCTGCTTGAATCGCACACAACGGCGGACAGCCCCGAAATTGATCGGATTCTCTGGATTGAATCCGGAGGTGAGACCCTTTTTGTAATTCGCGTCAATGATGCGGACGCCCTGCCGCGGTTATGCACCCGAAACGATTTGGAGGCGGCGATTTCAGTTGGCGATTTGCGAGTGCTCAAAGTTGATCCGTATGCCAAACTTCCGCAGCTTGAGGAGGACTTGCCCGAAAAACACCGCCGAATTCGCGACGAAGCCTGGCAGATCATTGAACCGCTCCGCAGTTTGCCTCCCGGCGAAATTTTCAAGTCAAGAGTGCGCGGCCGCGTCATCACTGAAATCTGTTCCCGTCACAAGGTCTCGATGAACACGGTGTACAAATATCTCCGTCGTTACTGGCAACGGGGGCAGGTTAAAAATGCCCTGCTGCCCGATTACGGCCATTGTGGCGGTGAAGGAAAACCGCGCCGGAGCCTAGGAGGCAAACGCGGTCGGCCAAATAATACGTACAATGCCATCGGGGTCGGGCCAGGCATCAACATCGGCCCTGAAGAGAGGAAAAAGATTGAAAGGGGATACAAGCAATTCTACCTCACGGAGGACAAGCGCACCAAACGCGCCGCATATCAGGCAACTCTAGAAAGGTTTTTTGATGTCGGCCACGAGTTCAGCAATGGAAGCATGGTTTCCGTCCTGCCGCCGGCTGACGAACTCCCGTCTTTCCGGCAGTTTGTTTACTGGGGTAGCAAGCAGCAGGATGATGCCGAGGTCCTGTTGGCCCGTGAGGGCAATCGTCGCTTTCAGCTGAGGTACCGCGCTGTCTTGGGCGACTCGACGCAAATGGCGTTTGGGCCCGGCTCCGTTTACCAAATAGATGCCACCCCGGTGGACGTTTACCTGGTCTCGTCGCTCAACCGGAAATGGATCGTCGGACGCCCTGTGCTCTATCTGGTTGCAGATGTGTTCACTCGCATGATCGTAGGATTTTCCGTCACCCTGGAGAATGCAAGTTACGTTAGCGCCATGGTGGCGCTGCTCAATGCCGCGGAAGATAAAGTTGCATTTTGCGCAGCGCACGAGATTAGAATCAGCGTGACGGAATGGCCCTGCCAACATTTGCCCGAAATGATTATTGCCGATCGCGGCGAACTGATAGGGCACAACACGGATCAACTGGTCAACGCCTTGGGTATCCGTATTTCGAACGCGCCACCTTACCGCGCGGACTTGAAAGGCATCATCGAACGAAGTTTTCGCACCTTTAACGACGATCTCGTGCACACGCTGCCGGGCGCCGTGAGAGGTGACCGCGAACGCGGAGACCCCGACCACCGTTTGCAGGCGAAGCTGGACCTCAAGCAGTTTCGACAACTCGTGATCTACAAGATTCTGCAACACAATCGGTCGCGGATGGACAGCTACCGTCTCCAAGATTTCCTGATCGCGAACCAAGTCGAGCCCATCCCGACGGAGCTTTGGGCCTGGGGTATCCAAAATCGCAGCGGTCATCTCCGGCAAATGGATGACAATTTGCTGCGTTTGAATTTCCTGCCCCACGATGAAGCAACCGTTTCCCTCCGAGGAATCCGTTTCAAGGGGGTCTATTACTCCTGCGAGCGAGCCTTGCGCGAAAACTGGTTCAGTCGCGCACGCCAAGGAACTTGGAAAGTTAAAATCGCCTACGATCCCCGCAGCCTGGAGCCAATCTTCCTGAGACTGCCAAACGAAAACGCCATCGAGCCCTGCATGCTGGTTGCTGCCGAGGCACGGTTCAAAGGACACGCGAGGGAGGAAATCGACAATTTCTTTAGGCGGCAAAGGGAACAGAAGGCACGCTCCCAGACTGTGGCGCAACGGTCCAATGCCGAGTTCAACGCACAGGTCGAGCGAATTATCAGCTCCGCGACGGAACAATCCAGTGCCGCTTCCGACGGCCAAAGCAAGCGAGCGCGGACGCGCGGAATTCGTGACAATCGTCACCTAGAACGCGAGTTAGACCGTCCGAACCAAATACTTGCCCCGTCACTGCCCGTGACGGAACCAGAGCACGCGGGCGCTCCTCATGCAGACAATCGCGAGGCTGCTGACATTGGGGCATCCGGAACACAGCCATCCATGCTGGAAAAATTACGCAAACAAAGAGATCAGAGTTGGAACGAAAATGAAAACTGATTTCAACCCCGGGCATGCACCGTCACTGTGCAATCAATCGATGATCGCCGCTTATCGCGACCAAGAAGTTGCCGCGTACAAGGGCAATCCGTTGATCGAAGCACTTCCGGCAATATTGTCGGAGGAGGAAGCGATGGCGGCACTGCGCTGCTACCCTCCCCACCGCGAGGAGGACCGACAGGCTCCCGCGCACATTCGGTACCACATGGTTCAAAGCGCGTTGAGGTTCTTTGCGCCATTGCCGGTTCATATCCATTTGGAGCAGTGCATCTCCCGTTTGCTGCGCGGGGGGTACGAGGCCCGCAATCCTATGCACCCGGGTTACTGGAGCGAAGCAATCAGCCGAGTCGAATCAGTTTCCTCGATCACTCCTTTACCTTTACACGCCATGACCAGCGACCCTAGCGGCATGACGATTATCGGCATGTCGGGGGTCGGGAAAACGACAGGCGTGGACCGCAGCTTGGGTCTTTATCCTCAGGTGATCCATCATAATCACTACGGCGGACGAAATTTCACGATGAGCCAAATTGTATGGCTGAAGTTGGCGTGTCCCTTTGACGGGTCTATCAAGGGTCTGTGCATCAACTTTTTCCAGGCGGTAGATGACCTGGTCGGAACCAACTACTACGCGAGCTACACTCGCAGCCGCGGCACGGTGGACGAAATGTTACCCCATATGGCCAGAGTCGCCTCACTGCACTGCCTCGGCGTGTTGATCATCGATGAGATCCAACACTTAAACCAAGCACGCAGTGGCGGGTCGGAACGCATGTTGAATTTCTTTGTGCAACTGATAAACACCATCGGCTTGCCCGTCATTTTGATTGGCACCTATGGAGCGATGGAAGTGCTGAGCCGCGAATTCCGACAAATCCGACGCGGTTGCGGTCAAGGCGACCTGGTCTGGGACCGGATGAAAAATGATGATGAGTGGGCACATTTTGTCGATACGCTGTGGCATTATCAGTACACACGCAACAACACCCCGCTCACCCGCGAACTTCGTGACGCACTGTACGATGAATGCCAAGGGATCACCGATTTTGCGAAAAAGCTTTACCTCCTTGCGCAAGTCCGCGCCATCGCGAACGGTACTGAAACTGTGACACCGGCAGTGATCCGGTCCGTTGCAGCCGATTCTCTACGAACGGCAGGTCCGGCACTCGACGCTCTGCGGAGAGGGGACATCCGGGTGCTCTCGACGTTGAGTGATGTCCACCCGATTGATTTTGACGCCTATTCGCAACAAATGCGCGCCACGCCGCGTTCCGAGGTCCCCTCGGCACCAGTCCCAGGGGAGCCTGTTGTCCATGAGCCAAATAAACAACCCCAGATCGAACCTGCGGCAGCGCCACGTGATGTGCCGCTATCAAATTCGCCTCCTCCCGTTCCCAACAAGCGCACGAAGTCCAAGAAGTCATCGGCCATCTTGCCAGGCAGTCTCATGGACATTGTCTCCCGGAAGGGACGGGGGAAGCTGTCCCCCTACGAGGCGCTGAAACAGGCTAACTTGATTTGCTCCGCCTCAGAGTTTCTGGAACAGGGTGCATCCACATGATTGGCCATTTTCCCGATCCATATCCCGATGAGTTGCTGTACAGCGTCTGCGCAAGGTACTCGGAGCGCAATCGGTTTCCAGCTTCCCGCCAGATGATGGAGGCATTGTTTCATGACCACCTTTACGTTGCCAGCGTCGATTTGCCAAGTAACCTGGACGCCCTCATCGACGCACTCCCACCAGGACATCGGTATACCTCAGACTATATGATTGATCGTCACACCCTCTTTCCGTTGTACGGCCCATTCCTTCGGAAGGAAAATTACCCGTTGATTCGTCTGAACATGAAAGGTTCTGGTCGGCGAACCACGGACTTGCTGGCTGGAATCACCGCGGGCGGGATCCGACCGCCAGCATGGATGCGTTCGTGCCCGGCATGCGCTGAGGCGGACCAGAAAAAATATGGTGAGGCCTATTGGCATCGCTTGCACCAGATTGCCGGCGTGGAAGTCTGTCCCATCCACAAGGTGTTTCTCCAAACGACGGAAGTGAGAATACGTAATGGCACGAGCCGCCACGTGTTTGTATCGGCCCGACTAGCGGAGCGCTCCGGCAGGGTCATCCCGCTGGATTCTTCCAACCCGAATCACGCTGTCTTGGAGAAGATCGCGCAGGATGCTGCGTGGATTCTGGAGCAGCACGGGCTCAGCCCCGGCCTAGACATCATTCATCAGCGTTACCTCGAACTGATGACGACAATGGGGTATGCAACTGCAGGCGGCCATGTTCGGATTGGTCGTTTGCGGCGTGCGTTCTTGGCCCACTACCCGTCTCACGTCTTGCAGTTGCTGCAGTCTGAGGTGCCGGCCTCGGGTGACCCGCGATGGCTTGCTCGCATCGTGCGAAAGCCCCGTGGAATCCAGGCCCCTGTTCGACACTTGCTGCTCATGCAGTTTCTTGGTGTCAACCCGGCGGCATTCTTCAAACCCGACCCTCAAGCTCCGCCATTCGGCACCGGCCCGTTTCCGTGCTTGAACCGAGTATGTCCACATTACAAACGGCCGGTGATTGACGGCTACGAATTAAGGCACACTGCCGAACATGACCCCGTTGGAAGGTTCTCGTGTGCGCACTGCGGCAGTGTATACGACCGGTGGAACACCGACCCACTGACCGCCGACAATGTGGTGGACTACGGTAAAAAGTGGGACGAAAAGTTGACTGTGCTTTGGTGTGATGAGTCCGTGTCGCTCCGCAATTTGTCCAGGCAACTTGGTGTGGACCCAAGAACCACCAAGCGCCACGCCGCTGAGCTTGGTTTGGCATTTCCGAGAACAGTACATGGGCGGATCTCGCGGCTTTCCTACCCTCTCGACCCGAACCGGCGGATCCAACGAGAGCAAGCTCGTCAAAGCAGACGCTCACTCTGGCTGGCGGAATTGGCTGCCAATCCGACTCTCACCCGCAGCGAGTTGCGGTCCCGACATCCGGTAATCTATTCGTGGTTATATCGATACGATAAAACCTGGCTGGATTCCCACCAACCTCCCCGTCAGAAACGCAACCGGTCGACTCCACGTGTCAATTGGGAAAAGCGAGATGCTGATATTGCGGCGCTAATCGTCCAGGCAGCTACTCATCTAAAAAGTCTCCCCGGCAAACCGAAAAGGATTACCGTGAACGCGCTTGGCCAAGTCAGTGGCACATACCGAACCGTAACTAAACATCGCGACAAATTGCGCCTGACCCGGCTCGCTTTGGCTAGAGTAGTGGAATCCACGGAAGAATTTGCGGTTCGTCGAATCAATTCCGTCCGGGATCGATTTCTAGCAGACCGAACTCTACCCACCCGCTCCCACTTCATGTATGTGGCTGGTGTCAGTGAAAAAGCCAGGGAAAGCCCCCTTGTACAGTCTGCCGTTGAGGACGCTCTGCAAGTCATGAGAGAAACGATGCCCGTCGCTCCGCCTCCGCAGCCTGTGAGTCGCAACATTTGATCCGCTGTCAAACGGGACACAACATCGATCGCCACTTCAAAAGCGACCCACGCGAGTATATTAAAGTGCAGGGCGCTTAGCTTCCGGGACCATCATGGAGCCTTCGGTCAACTGCCTGTCGACTTCTTGGCAAACTCTTTGAATCAGAGGCACAACCACAGAAAGATGGGGGAGTCGTTCAGTTCACAACTTTATTGTCGAGCTCACAACTTTATTGTTCACTTCACAACTTTATTGTTTTTCTACATGCCCCAGCTTTAGCGACGCGGCCTACTCGACAGTGACGCTTTTGGCGAGGTTGCGGGGTTTGTCCACGTCGCAGCCGCGCAGGACGGCGATGTGATAGGCCAGCAGTTGCAGCGGAATTACCGTCAGCAACGGCTGCAGGCATTCCAGCGTATCGGGCATGTAAATGACGTCATCAGCCCGTTTCCCGATTTCGGCATCGCCTTCGGTGGCGACGGCGATCACGGGTCCCTTGCGGGCTTTCACTTCCTCGATGTTGGCCATGACCTTTTCGTAGACCGGATTTCTCGGGCAAATGAACACCGACGGCGTGCGCGGATCGACGAGCGCAATCGGCCCGTGCTTCATCTCGGCGGCCGGATAGCCTTCCGCGTGGATGTAGGAGATCTCCTTCAATTTCAACGCGCCTTCGAGGGCGACCGGGAAGTTTGCCTGACGCGCGAGGAACAGGAAGCTGTTGGCCTCGCAGTACTTCTTCGCAATCGCCGCAATCGTGTCGCTCTGCTTGAGCACGCGTTCCATCTTCGCCGGAATCTCCTCCAGCCCGCGCAGGATGTCCGTGCCGCGCGTGGACGCGAGGTGCCGCATCCGGCCCATCAACACCGCCAGCAGCGTCAGGATCGTCACCTGCGACGTAAATGTTTTGGTCGCCGCCACGCCGATCTCCGGCCCCGCGTGCATGTACGTGCCCCCATCGACCTCGCGGGCGATGGTCGAGCCGACCACATTGACGATGCCGAGAGTCTTGTGGCCTTTGCGGCGGGATTCGCGAACCGCGGCGAGCGTATCGATCGTCTCGCCGGACTGGCTGATGGCGAACACCAGGGTGTGCTTCTCGACCGGCGCGTTGCGATAGCGAAACTCACTGGCGTAATCGACCTCGGTTGGAATCCGCGCGAGGCTTTCCATCAGGAATTCGCCGACCAGGCCGGCGTGCAGTGCCGTGCCACAAGCGATGTAAATGATCCGCTCCACGCTGCGCAATTCCGCGGGCGTGAGGTTTAATCCGCCGAGCCGCGCCGTGGCCTCTCGTGGCTGATGCGGCCGCGGATGGCGTTCTGCACGGCGCGGGGCTGCTCGAAAATCTCCTTGAGCATGAAATGCGGGAATTTGCCGCGCTCGACCTCGTCCGCGGCGAATTCCACCTCGCGAATCTGCGGGCTGACGGTCGCCGCCTCGATGGTGGAAACCTGAAAATCATCGCGGGTCAGCGTCACGATCTCGAAATCGTTCAGGTAGACCACGCGGCGGGTGTGGGCAATGATGGCGCTGACATCGCTCGCCAGAAAATTCTCGTCGCGGCCGACGCCGAGCAGCAATGGACTGCCCCGGCGCGCGCCGACGATCACGTTGGGGTGATCGACGTGAATCACCGCAATGCCGTACGTGCCGACCACGTCCTTGAGAGCCCGCCGCACGGCCTCGGTCAGCATCGACCCGTCGCCACCGGGGTGTTCGGCGTGGACCTGCTCGTAATGTTCGCCAACCAGATGGGCCAGCACTTCCGTATCGGTTTGCGAGGCGAACTTGTGTCCCGTGGCCAGCAGGCGATCCTTCAGAAGCTGATGGTTCTCAATCACGCCATTGTGGACCAGCGCGATCTTGCCGGACTGGTCGAGATGAGGGTGAGCGTTGGCGTCGGTCGGCGGGCCGTGCGTCGCCCAACGGGTATGCCCAATACCGACGTCGCCTTTGGCGGAGTGTTGGGCGACGACCGCAGCCAGATCGTTGATGCGACCGGTCTTTTTGCGGAGTTCAAACCGGCCGTCATGAATGGTACACAGGCCCGCGGAGTCGTACCCACGGTATTCAAGCCGGCGGAGGCCTTCGAGGATGACGTTCTGGGCGGACTTCTTCCCAATGTAGGCGATGATGCCACACACGGTGCAATCCTTGTCTGAAGTCGCGCAACAATGATTCAACCGCCCGGTGTGACCCGGGGCCGGCGGCGTTGGCGAATCACGACTGCGTGGACTTCGTATGGAAACGTTTTTATGGCGCCGGCAACGATTACTTTATTCCGTTTTTGGCCGATTGTCAATTGACGCCGTCAACGCGCTGTGCCTAGTATCGCGTCATGGCAGCGTTGGGACTCAGACCGGTGACCCCCACCAATGTGCTCGGGGTGATCATGGGCGGAGGCGAGGGACACCGACTCTTTCCGTTGACGAAGGAGCGGGCGAAACCGGCCGTGCCCATCGCCGGCAAGTACCGTCTGGTGGACATCCCGATCAGTAATTGCATCAACTCCAACATCCGCCATGTCTATATCCTCACCCAGTTCAATTCGGCGTCGTTGCACCGCCACATCCACCAGAGTTATTCATTTGACCGGTTCTCGCGCGGATTTGTTGAGATTCTCGCCGCGCAACAGACCATCGACAACATGGGCTGGTATCAGGGCACCGCCGACGCCGTGCGCCAGAACCTGCGGTATTTCCTCCAGCAGAATTACGAATACATCGTCATTCTCTCGGGCGATCAGTTGTACCGCTTGGATTACCAGAAGGTGCTCCGCCAACACCTGGAATCCTACGCGGACATTACCATCGCGGTGATTCCCGTCACCCGAGATGAGGCGACTTCGCTGGGGATTCTGCAGGTCAACGAGGAAAAACGGGTCGTGCGGTTCGTGGAGAAACCCAAAGACGAGAAGCTGTTGGACGGACTGAAAATCCAGGACCCCGTGTTGTCGAATTTGCGCATCACCAGCAGCGAGGACCGCTACCTGGCGTCGATGGGGATTTACGTTTTCAACCGCGAGGTCCTGCGCAAGGTGCTGGACAACGACAAGACGGACTTCGGCAAACATGTGATTCCCGACGCCATCGGCCGCCACCGTGTTTCGGCCTACGTGTTTCAGGGATACTGGGAAGACGTGGGAACGATCGGATCGTTTTTCAAGGCGAACCTTGCGCTGTGCTCCCTCAAGCCGTCCTTCAACTTCTTCGATCGCATCGCGCCGGTGTACACTCACGCGCGGTTTTTGCCAGCATCGAAACTCGTGGAAAGCCAGGTGCGCAATGCGCTCATCGCCGATGGCTGCATCATCCTGCGGTCCCGCATCGAAAACACGGTGGTCGGTGTCCGGTCATTCATTGGCAGCGACTCCGTGCTGCGCGACACCATCCTGATGGGGTCCGATTTTTTCGAGACCCCGCACGAGATGCTGGAAGAAGACGCCATGGGAATCCCTCATATGAGCGTCGGACGCGGTTCCAAAATCGAGCGGGCCATCGTCGACAAGAACGTTCACATCGGCGAAGGCGTCGTGATCACCGACAAGACCGGCACACCCGATTTCGACGGCCCGAACTATTATATCCGCGACGGCATCGTCATCATCCCCAAGAACGCCGTGATCCCCGCCGGCACCAAGATCTAAGAGCGCGGGAAACGGACTGCGGTGTCGCTTATGAAACGTGATCACAGGTTGTGGTTGGCGCTGCTCGGCGTGCTGGCGCTGTCCTGCGGCAAAACAGCGACTGTCCAGCAGGGGTGGGTGGAACAGAAGGAGATCACCATCACCTGCGAACTCACGCAGGCGCCGAAATGGTCGGACGTCCCGGTCTTTGAATCCGCGAGCGACGGCGCAGCGGCCACGGGCACGTATCACTACGTGCTCTGGTTGCCCAACGGTTATCTCGCCGACACGCAACGCCGCTGGCCGTGCATGTTTATCGCCGACGCCCTGGGGCGGGCGAAGATGGGGAACATGGCGGCCTGGCTCAAGGCCAGGGGCTACGTCGTCGTGATGCTCGTCGAGTCCCGAAACGGTCCGTGGCCAACGATTATCGGCAATTTTCTGGCTGCGCATGACGACGTCGTGCGGCGCGTGCGCGTCCAGGAGGGGCAAAAGTTCGCCACGGGTGTGTCGGGCGGCGCACGAGCCAGCTCGGTGTTCGTGCAGCTACGGGCGGGTTTTTCGGGGCTTATCCTGCAGGGGGCCGGTCTGGCGTACAAGACCAACGGCATGTACGTGGTGGCCGGGCTTCGGCGCACACCGCCGATCTATGTGGCGATGACAATGGGCGATCTTGACAAAAACCGGGAGGAGCTCGAAGAAATGCGCCGGTGGGTCGGGTCGCCGCGCTTCCAATCCTTCGACTTTCAGGGTGGCCATGGTTGGGCGCCGAAGGAAGTGTTCGAGCGCGCGATGGCATGGGTCGAGGACAAGGTCAGAAATACAGGGGACGGCGCCCAGTCATCGGGTCAGGTCGACTGATGGGAGGCGCGAGAGACGTGGAAGGGGGGGATTCGAGCACGGCAGACGGGACCGACCACAAGGCCAGAATTTTCTTCAAAACCAGTGTTGACATGTAGCGGCAATCCGTTATAGTCAGCGCACCCCATGGAGGGGTGGTACAGTAGACAAGTTCAGAGGGCGTAGCAGGACCCGCCGACTGTTTCCTTGAACGTAACGCGAGTTGAGGAAGCGGAGCGGGATTCTGGCGTCTTTTTGTGTCTAGCGAAACTGGTGTGGGGGAAACTTTTGGAGGCAGCTACACGGTAAGGCCTTCAGGATGAAATGTTGCCCACGTAGCTCAGTTGGTAGAGCACGTCCTTGGTAAGGACGAGGTCATCGGTTCAAGCCCGATCGTGGGCTCCAGAAAATAAATCGGGTTCGTCTGACGCGACGCACGGGATCGAGACGAGGACATCAGGTCACATAATCTAGAGAGGCAGACAGGAGGACAGCATGGCAAAAAGCAAATTTGAACGGACGAAACCGCACGCCAACGTTGGGACGATCGGTCACATTGACCACGGCAAGACCACCTTGGTCGCCGCGATCTTGCAGGTGCTGGCCAAGCAAGGCAAGGCCGAGGTTAAGAGTTACGCGGACATCGCCAAGGGCGGCACGGTGCGCGACGAGACCAAGACCGTGACGATCGCCGTCGCTCACGTCGAATATGAAAGCGAAAAACGCCACTACGCACATATTGACTGCCCCGGCCATGCCGATTACGTCAAGAACATGATTACGGGCGCGGCGCAGATGGACGGCGCGATTCTTGTGGTCAGCGCGGCGGACGGCCCGATGCCGCAGACCCGCGAGCACGTGTTGCTGGCACGGCAAGTGGCGGTGCCGGCGATGGTGGTGGCCTTGAACAAAGTGGACTTGGTGGACGATCCTGAGCTGCTGGATCTCGTCGAACTGGAAGTGCGCGAGTTGCTGTCTCAGTACCAGTTCCCCGGCGACAAAACCCCCGTCATCCGCGTCAGTGCAACGAAAGCCTTGGCGGGCGATCCCGAGGCCGAGAAGCAGGTCCTGGCGTTAATCAAGGCGGTGGACGATTTCATTCCAGACCCGGTACGGGAGAAGGACAAGCCATTTCTGATGCCGGTGGAGGACGTGTTTTCGATCACGGGCCGCGGCACGGTCGCCACGGGTCGTATCGAGCGTGGCACGATCAAGGTCGGTGAAGATGTCGAAATCGTCGGCTTGCGCGAGACGCAGAAGACGGTCGTTACCGGCGTGGAAATGTTCCGCAAGCTGCTCGACCAGGGCGAAGCGGGCGACAACATTGGCGCGCTGCTCCGCGGCATTGAGAAAGAGGGGGTCGAACGCGGTCAGGTGCTGGCCAAGCCCGGCTCGATCACGCCGCACAAGAAGTTCAAGGCGGAAGTCTACGTGCTGAGCAAGGAGGAAGGCGGGCGCCATACGCCGTTTTTCAACGGCTATCGTCCCCAGTTCTATTTCCGCACCACCGATGTCACCGGCGTGGCGAAATTGCCGCAGGGCGTCGAAATGGTGATGCCGGGCGATAACGTGAATATCGAGGTCGAATTGATCACGCCCATCGCCATGGAAAAGACCATGCGCTTCGCCATTCGTGAAGGCGGACGCACGGTCGGGGCGGGACGGGTGACGGAGATCCTGGAGTAGGGACGGGAATTTGGAGCTGACGCAAGATGCCCAGAGAGTTGATCACACTGGCCTGCACCGAGTGCAAGAGCCGCAATTACACGTCGACACGGAACAAGCGGGCGCAAGGTTCCGAGCGGCTGGAGTTGCGGAAGTTTTGCCCAAAGTGCGGGAAACATGTCTCGCATCGCGAAACCAAGTGAGCGAGAACGGAGGTTCGGCGCGGAAGAGACCGCAGTGCGAATACGCCAGTAGCTCAATTGGCAGAGCGACGGTCTCCAAAACCGTAGGTTGGGGGTTCAAGTCCCTCCTGGCGTGCCAATCACGGGGGATGGACCTGGGAGTGCGGAGACCGAAACCAGCGAGTGACCGGGGCGGGTGAACGGGCAGGTCGAACACAGACATAACGACACATGGCAAACCCATTTCTGAAAGTGCAGGAGTTTGTGATGGAGGTTTGGACGGAACTGAAAAAGTCCTCCTGGCCGACGCGCAAGGAACTGATTGACTCGACCATTGTGGTCATTGTCACGATATTGGTCCTCGGCATCTTCGTGGCGCTGGCCGACCTGGTGTTCCTGCGGATCGTCGCCCTGCTGACCAGAAGCTGACGGAAAAGACGAGATGGACACAACGACAAAATCCGAGTTTCAGTGGTTCGTTCTTCACACGCTTTCTGGTCAGGAACAGAAGGTCAAAGACAACATTGAGAAGCGAATCAAAGTGGAAGAGATGGGCGAGTGGATCAAGGAAGTATTGATCCCGACGGAAAAGGTCGCCGAAGTCAAGAAGGGCAAGAAAACAACCAGTACGCGGAAGTTTTATCCGGGCTACATCCTCGTCCATATGAAGTTGCTCGACGACAAGAACCAGTTGTACGACCGCTCGTGGTATTTCATCCGTGAGACGCCGGGCATCATCGGGTTTATCGGCGGTGATCGGCCCGTCCCGCTCAAGCAGGACGAAGTCGATAGCATTCTGGCGCAGATCGAGGAACGCCAGGAGAAGGTGGCCCCGAAGGTCGCCTTCGAGAAAGGCGAGACGGTCAAGGTGACCGATGGGCCGTTCCAGAATTTCACGGGTGTGATTGATGAAATCGATCCGGACCGCGGCAAATTAAAAATTTCCGTGTCGATCTTCGGACGATCGACGCCAGTCGAATTGGAATACTGGCAGGTCGAGCGCGCGTAGCGAGGGAACATGGCAGGAAAAGCAATTACAGGCATGATTAAGTTGCAGATTCCCGCGGGACAGGCAAACCCCGCGCCGCCGGTCGGCCCCGCATTGGGCCAGCAGGGCGTGAATATCATGGAGTTCTGCAAGCAGTTCAACGCGGCGACGCAAAAGATGGCGGGAACGATTATTCCCGTCGTGATCACCGTTTACAAGGACAAGACGTTTACGTTCATCACCAAGTCGCCGCCCGCGAGCGCGTTGCTCAAGAAGGCGGCGGGGATCGCCACCGCCAGCGGCGAGCCGAACCGCAACAAGGTCGGCAAAGTCACCCGCAAGCAAGTCCTGGAAATCGCCAGGACCAAGATGGCCGATCTCAATTCCAAGAGCGAGGAAGCCGCTTGTCGGGTTATCGCAGGCACGGCGCGCAGCATGGGCATCGACGTGGTCGATTAGCGCGATTCGAGGTTCTTATGGCTACACACGGCAAACGATATAACGAGGCAATCAAGCAGCTCGATGCGAAACGCCAGTATAAAATCGGCGACGCCGTCGATCTTCTCAAGAAACTGCCCAAGACCAAGTTCGATGAGACGGTCGAACTGGCCTTTAAGCTCGGGGTTGACCCCAAACAGAGCGACCAGATGGTGCGCGGCACGGTCGCGCTTCCCCATGGTAGTGGCAAGAAGGTGCGGGTCGTCGTGTTCGCGAAGGGCGGCGCCGCCCAAGCCGCCAAAGATGCCGGCGCCGATTTCGTCGGGTTCGAGGACCTTGTGAAGAAGTGCCAGGAAGGTTGGACCGATTTCGATGTCGCGGTCGCAACCCCCGAAGCCATGCAGGAAGTTCGCAAGCTCGGCAAGGTGCTCGGGCCAAAGGGTCTGATGCCCAACCCGAAAACGGGCACGGTCACGGACGACACCGCCAAGGCGGTCAAGGAAGTTAAGGCGGGCCGGGTCGAGTTTAAAATGGACAAGGCGGCGAACCTGCACGTGTCGTTCGGGAAACTATCGTTCAATGGCAAGGCGATCGAGGAAAACGCTCGCGCGGTCATCTCGGCGATAGCGCATGCGAAGCCGGCGACGGCGAAGGGCCATTTCATCGAAAGCTGCACACTCTCCAGCTCGATGAGCCCGGGAATCAAGATCGACCATCACGAGTTTTCGGCGAGTTGAGGTCGAGGGTCAGGAATTTTTATGAGACCAGAAAAGCAACTGATTGTTGAAGACTTAAAGAAACAGGTGGGCGGGTCCCCGTTTGTGATTCTCACGGAATACAAGGGAATGACCGTAAGCCAGTTTGCGGAATTGCGCAAGCGTCTGCGTGGGGCCAAGGCGGAATATCACGTGGCCAAGAATGCGATGCTGCGCCATGCGTTCCAGGCCGCCGAGTTGCCTGATTTGGACCGCAATTTCGGCGGCATGACCGCCGTGGTCGTCGGCAATGACAAGTCCGACATCGGGGCCGTCGCCAAAGTATTGAAGCAATTTGGCAGGGAATTTGAGAAACCGAAGTTCAAGGTTGGGTCACTGGGCAAGAAGGCGTTGACCGCGGACGAGATTTCCGCGGTGGCAGATTTGCCCTCGTTGGATGGGTTGCGGGCGCAATTGGTCGGTCTGTTGCAGACACCGGCGACCCGGATCGCGGTTGTGCTGGGCGCACCCGCGAGTCAAATTGCGCGTGTGCTGAAGGCGCACGCCGATAAAGCGGGAGCCGCTCCGACTCCGGCCGGGGCCCCCGCGTAGGTGCGAAAAACAAATGGTTCCTCGTCGCCCCGGAGGCTTTCGGGGGTAAGCGTCTTGAGGCTTCAAGACACGACGATACCGAGAAAAGGATACGAACATGGCAGCAAATCTGGATCAAATCGTGGAACAATTAAGCGGCTTGACGGTGTTGGAAGCCGCGGAACTCTCGAAGAAGTTGGAAGAGAAGTGGGGAGTGAGCGCGGCGGCGCCAGTCGCGGTGGCGGCAGGCCCGGCGGCGGCGGCGGCTCCGGCAGCGGAAGCCAAGACGACCTTTGATGTCGTTCTCAAGGAAACCGGCGCCAACAAGATCGGCGTGATCAAGGAAGTGCGCGCGGTGACCAGCCTCGGCTTGAAGGAAGCCAAGGACCTTGTGGAAGGCGCGCCCAAGACCGTGAAGGAAGGCGCCACCAAGGAAGAGGCCGAGGAAATCAAGAAGAAGCTCGAAGCGGCTGGCGCAAAGGTCGAGCTGAAGTAGCAGTCGTTGGTTCGCGATAATTCGGATGGGCGCGCGGCGCCAACCGCGCTCCCAATAAACGGTTGGCAAAACAGCAGTCATAGGGCAGCGATGCCCGGGAAGTAATTCATGGCTGAACGAAAATATTTCGGCAAGTTGGGCGACGTGATCCAGCCTCCTCCGATGATCGAGGCTCAGACGGATTCCTATGCAGAGTTTCTGCAGGCGGAGGTGTCGACCCGTCGTAAGAGCGTCGGTCTCCAGGCGGTGTTCAAGGAGGTGTTCCCCATCGCGAGCTACGACGGCCAGGCCACGCTCGATTTCGTGGAGTACTCCATCGGCGAGTCCAAGACGTCGTGGCTGGATTGTCTGCGGGAGGGCATCACCTACAGCGGCCCGCTGCATGTCACGTTCCGGCTCAAGGACACCAATGGGACGAAGGAAGAGAAGGTGTACATGGGGGAAATTCCGCTTATGACCCCTTCGGGCAGCTTCGTCATCAACGGCGCCGAGCGCGTGATCGTCAGCCAGTTACATCGTTCGCCGGGCATCTGTTTCGAGTCCTCCATCCACACGAGTGGGAAGGTGCTGTTCGGCTTCCGCATTATCCCCGATCGCGGTTCCTGGCTGGAAGTGCAGTTTGACAACAACGATTTGCTCAACATCTATCTGGACCGTCGCCACCGTCGACGCAAGTTCCTGGCGACGACGTTCCTGCGCTCTCTGGGGTACAGCGCCGACGAGGAAATCCTCAAGCTCTTCTATCAAATTGAGGACGTCAAACTAAAGGATTTCGCCAGCGGCGAGGAGACCGCCACCAAGGTGCTCATTGCCGACGTGATGGATACGGAGAAGCAGTTGGTTGTGGGACGCGCCTTTGAACCGCTCACCAGGAGTGTGGCCCGCCAGTTGATCGATCTGGGCGTGGACAAGGTCAAGGTCGTGGATATTTCGGTGGACGATGGCTGCATCGTCAAATGTCTGCGCAAGGACACGTGCAAGAACCAGGAAGAAGCTCTGAAGGAGATTTACCGGCGGTTGCGTCCCGGCGATCCGCCGACGATCGCCAACGCCAACGCGCTGATCAAACGGCTGTTCTTCGATGCGCGTCGTTACGACCTCGGTCGCGTGGGCCGTTACAAGATCAATCAGAAGCTCAACCGTGGCGCCGACCTCGAGAGTCGCGTCCTCGAAAAGGAAGACCTCATCGAGGCGATCAAGTATTTGCTGAATCTGCGCAAAGGCGAGGGGTCGGTGGATGATATCGACCATTTGGGCAGCCGTCGTCTGCGTACCGTGGGCGAGTTGCTCGCCAACCAGTGTCGCATCGGTCTCGCCCGCACCGAGCGCGTGGTCAAGGAGCGCATGACGTTGTTCGACGTCAATACCGATACGATGACGCCGCAACAACTGATTAATCCCAAGGCGCTCTCGGCGGTCATCCGCGATTTCTTCGGACGCAGCCAGCTCAGCCAGTTCATGGACCAAACGAACCCGTTGAGCGAGCTGACGCACAAGCGGCGTTTGTCGGCCCTCGGGCCGGGCGGTCTGTCGCGGGAACGCGCGGGATTTGAAGTTCGCGACGTTCATCCATCGCACTACGGACGGATTTGCCCGATCGAGACTCCTGAAGGTCCCAATATCGGTCTGATTAGCGCCATGAGTTTGTATGCGCGGATCAACGAATTCGGGTTCATCGAGACGCCGTACCGCAAACTCAAGGACGGCCGCGTGACCGAGCAGGTGGACTATTTGACCGCCGATCAGGAAGAGAACTATGTTGTCGCCCAGGCCAACGCCCCGATCGATGGTCGGGGTCACTTCCTCGTCGAGAAGGTTTCCTGTCGGTACAAAAGCGACTTCATCGAAGTCGAACCGGAACGCGTCCATTATATGGACGTATCGCCGAAGCAACTCGTGTCAGTGGCCGCCGGTCTCATCCCGTTCCTGGAACACGACGACGCCAACCGCGCGTTGATGGGCTCCAACATGCAGCGCCAGGCCGTTCCGCTCCTGCAGAGCGAGTCGCCGCTGGTCGGCACGGGTCTGGAAGGCCGCATCGCGCGCGACTCCAAGGTGTGCATCGTCGCCGAAGAGTCGGGTGTGGTGGCCAGCGTTGACGCCCGCCGCATCGTCATCACGAAAGACGGCGAACTTCCCGAAGGCAAGCGAAAACTTGTCACCGATCCGGAGAACCACCTTTGGGTCTACGAACTTCGCAAGTTCATGCGCTCGAATGCCGGCACGTGTTTCAACCAGAAACCGATCGTCCAACGCGGCGAGAAAATCAAGAAGGGGCAGGTGCTCGGCGATGGCCCGTGTTGCGACAACGGCGAACTGGCGCTGGGACGCAACGTGCTCGTGGCGTTCATGCCGTGGTGCGGTTATAACTTTGAGGACGCCATCCTCGTCAACGAACGTCTCGTGAAAGAGGATGTCTACACGTCGATCCATATCGACGAATTCGAAGCGGGCGCCCGTGACACGAAGCTCGGCCCCGAAGAAATCACGCGCGACATTCCCAACGTCGGCGAAGAGGCGTTGAAGGATCTCGGACACGACGGTGTGATCCGTGTCGGGGCGGAAGTGAAGCCCGGTGACATCCTCGTCGGCAAGATCACCCCGAAGGGGGAGACCGAACTGGCTCCCGAAGAGCGCTTGCTCCGCGCCATTTTCGGTGAAAAGGCGGCGGATGTGAAAGACACTTCGCTACGCGTGCCCAGCGGCACGTACGGCATCGTGATGGATGTAAAAGTTTCGGCGCGCAAAGAGCCGACCCGTCCCAATCTGACACCGACGGAGATTCGCCGCCAGAAGAAGCAGATTGAAGAGGAGCATAAAAAGAAATCCACCGAGTTGCGGGAAGAACTCACGGAGAAACTGAGTAATATCCTCCTCGGCGAGAAAATTCCGCTGGATGTGGTCAACGCCGAAACGGGCGAGATCATCATCCCGGCGAACCGCAAGATTACCAAGACGCTGTTGCGCAAACTGGCGACGGTGTACGACCACATTGAAATCGATCCGTCCCCGATCCGCATTAAGATTCGGGAGATTATCGGTGAATTCGAACACCGCTTCAGCGAACTGGATATGGAACGGGATCGCCAACTCGACCGCATCGAAAGCGGCGAAGATGTCGACCCTGGGATCATCAAGCAGGTCAAGGTCTACATCGCCAGCAAGCGCAAGCTGAGCGTGGGCGATAAGATGGCGGGCCGCCATGGGAACAAGGGCGTCATCGCGAAAATCCTGCCCGAAGAGAACATGCCATTCCTGGCGGACGGCACCGCGGTGGACATCGTGTTGAATCCGCTGGGGGTTCCGAGCCGCATGAACGTCGGGCAGGTGCTCGAGACACATCTGGGCGTGGCTGCGAAGGCGCTCGGATTGAGAATTGCGTCACCAGTATTCGACGGGGTCACGGAAACGGAAATCGGGGAGATGATTGACCAAACCAAGAAGGTCGATGGTTTCGCCTGGGTCAAGGGCGATGGCAAGTCGCGGCTGTACGATGGCCGCACCGGCGAAACGTTCGATCAGGAGGTCGTGGTCGGCTACATCTATATGTTGAAGCTGGGCCACCTCGTGGCCGACAAGATTCACGCCCGCGCCGTTGGGCCGTACTCCCTCGTCACGCAGCAGCCGCTCGGCGGCAAGGCGCAATATGGTGGCCAGCGCTTCGGCGAAATGGAAGTGTGGGCCATGGAAGCCTACGGCGCCGCCTATGCCTTGCAGGAGTTGCTCACCGTCAAGAGTGACGACGTACAGGGCCGCACGCGGATTTACGAGTCCATCGTCAAGGGCGACAACACGCTCGAGGCGGGCACGCCCGAGTCGTTCAACGTTTTGATGAAAGAAATGCAAAGTCTATGCCTCGACATTCGCGTCGGGAAGAACGGAGGCGAGAGCAAGATATGATCGCAACCAAACCCGGTGCATCAATTCCATCGACAGCCGCCGCCACCGCGGCCGCGCGCGCGGCGCTCGGTCTGGAAAAAGCGGATGTATTCGACCACGTCAGCATCGGCGTGGCTTCGCCGGACACCATTCGCTCGTGGTCGCACGGGGAAGTGAAGAACCCCGAGACGATTAACTATCGGACGTTCAAGCCCGAAAAGGGCGGTCTGTTCTGCGAGCGTATCTTCGGTCCGGTGCGGGATTGGGAATGCAATTGCGGGAAATACAAGCGCATCAAACACCGCGGCGTGATCTGCGATCGTTGCGGCGTGGAAGTGACCCTGGCTCGTGTGCGTCGCGAGCGCATGGGACATATCGAACTGGCGGTCCCGGTCAGCCACATCTGGTTTTTCAAGTGCATGCCGTCCCGCATGGGCTTGATGCTCGACATGACCGCGCGCGACCTCGAGCGTGTGCTCTACTATGAAGACTACATGGTCGTCGACCCGGGCAAGACGCCGCTGAAGGACAAGCAGCTGCTCACCGAAATGGAATACCGCGAAGCGCGCGAGCAGTACTCGGACGGGTTCGCCGCCAAGATGGGCGCGGAAGCGGTGAAGGAAGTTCTCAACAAGATCGACCTGCGCAAACTCGCGCACGAGTTGGAACATCAGCTCGATTCGACGAAAAGCAAACAGATTCGCAAGAAGATTGCCAAACGATTGAAGCTGGTGAAGGGATTTCTCACCTCCAAGATGCGTCCGGAATGGATGGTCCTCGAAGTGCTACCGGTGATTCCGCCGGATCTACGTCCCCTGGTTCCCCTGGAAGGCGGACGGTTTGCCACCAGCGATTTGAATGATTTGTATCGCCGGGTCATTAACCGAAACAATCGGTTGAAGAATCTCCTCCAGTTGCGGACGCCCGACGTTATCATCCGCAACGAGAAACGCATGTTGCAGGAGGCGGTGGACGCCCTGCTCGACAACGGCCGACATGGCCGACCCGTCACCGGCGCGGGCAGTCGTTCGCTGAAATCGTTGGCGGACATGCTCAAGGGCAAACAAGGCCGCTTTCGCCAGAACCTGCTGGGCAAACGCGTCGATTATTCTGGCCGGTCGGTGATCGTCATCGGGCCGGAATTGAAGTTGAACCAATGCGGGTTGCCGAAAAAGATGGCCCTGGTCTTGTTCGAACCATTCATCATTCGCCGTCTCCGAGAGATGGGATTGGTGCACACGATTCGTTCGGCCAAGAAACTGATCGAGCGGCAATCGCCCGAGGTTTGGGACATTCTGGAGGAAGTGAGCCGGGGCCACCCGGTCCTGCTGAACCGTGCGCCCACGCTGCACCGTCTGTCGATCCAGGCTTTCGAACCGCAATTGATCGAAGGCGACGCGATCCGCATCCATCCGCTGGTGTGCACCGCGTACAACGCGGACTTCGACGGCGACCAAATGGCCGTGCACGTGCCGCTCTCCGTGGAGGCGCAGTTGGAGGCCCGGTTGTTGATGCTCGCGCCGAACAACATTTTCTCGCCGTCCAACGGCAAACCTATCACCACACCGACCCAGGACATCGCCCTCGGCGTGTATTACCTCACGCATGGCGGCAAGAAGGAAAATGGTGACACCAAGCGGTTGAAGCTGTTCTCCGACGCGCAAGAGGTCTTCTTCTGTCGCGACGAACGCGACGTGAAGATTCACGAACGCATCCGGATGAAGAACCCTGACTACGGTCGCACAACCGTGTACGGCGACCCGACGTCGAAGATCATCGAAACGACCGTCGGCCGCGTGATCTTCAATGAGATCTGGCCGCCCGAACTCGGGTTCATTAACCGGTCCATCAACAAATCGTCGCTGGGTGATGTCATCTGGCAGTGTTACCGCACGGCGGGACATCAGCGGACCGTCGAAGTGCTGGACAAACTCAAGGCGCTTGGGTTCGAGCACGCGACGCTGGCGGGTATCTCCATCGGCATCGAGGACATGATTGTGCCGAAGGAAAAGACCGTGGTGATTGGCGAGGCGCTCAAGGACGTGGCCGACGTCGAGAAGCAGTATCGACGCGGCATCATCACCGACGGCGAACGCTACAACAAGATCATTGATATCTGGACCCACGCGACGGACAAGATTTCCAACATCATGTACGCGACGATGGAACACAATCAGGGGCGCGCTGAGCTAAACCCCGTCTACATGATGGTGGACAGCAAAGCGCGCGGCTCCCGCCAACAGATTCGCCAGTTGGCCGGTATGCGCGGGTTGATGGCCAAGCCGTCGGGAGAAATCATCGAGCGGCCCATTCTGTCGAACTTCCGCGAAGGCTTGAGCGTATTGGAATATTTCATTTCCACACACGGCGCGCGAAAGGGGTTGGCCGACACCGCGCTCAAGACGGCCGACTCGGGATATCTCACCCGCAAGCTGGTCGATGTGGCGCAGGACGTCATCGTTCTCGAAGAAGACTGTGGTACGGTCAACGGCATTTGGGTCAAGCCGATCTATGAAGGCGAAGACGAAGTGGTGAAACTCAGCGAGCGCATCATCGGGCGCATCGCGGCGGAAGACATTATTGATCCGGTGACCAAGAAAAAGATCGTCACGGCCAACACCGAAATCGACGAGGCGGCGGCCGAAGCGGTGAACAAGCTCGGCATCGAACGCATCAAGATCCGGTCGGTGCTCACCTGTGAATCGCGCCGCGGCGTGTGCGGCATGTGTTACGGACGCAATCTGGCCACGGGTAAGCTGGTCAAGCTGGGCCAGGCGATCGGCATTATCGCCGCGCAATCCATCGGCGAGCCGGGCACACAGTTGACGATGCGAACGTTTCACATCGGCGGTACGGCCAGCCAGGTGTTCAAGCAGCCGCAAATCAAGGCCAAGAACGACGGTGTGGTTCACTACCAGGATCTGCGCGCGGTCCAGCGCGCGGAAGGCAACTGGGTCGTGCTTAACAAGAACGGCCAGGTAGTTGTCAGCAACGAGGAAGGCCGCGAGTTGGAGCGATATTCAGTGGTCGTGGGCGCCGAAATCGCGGCGGCCGATGGTGGTCGTGTGAAGAAGGGCGACGTGTTCGTGCAGTGGGATCCCTACAATGTGCCGGTACTTTCCGAAGTCGCAGGCGCGGTCAAGTTCCACGACCTGATCGAAGGCATCACGGTCAAGCGCGAGTTGGATGAAGCAACCGGCCTCATGGGCACGGTGGTCATCGAACACAAGGAAGATCTGCATCCGCAAGTGAACCTCGTAAACGACGCGGGCGAGGTGATCGCCTTCTACGCCATTCCCGCCGGGGCGCACATCGTCGTGGAAGAAGGCAGCCGCGTCGAACCGGGCGCGCTTGTCGCCAAGACGCCGCGAAAAGTATTTAAGACCAAGGACATCACAGGCGGTCTGCCGCGTGTGGCGGAGTTGTTTGAGGCGCGACGGCCCAAGGACGCCGCCGAAATCGCCAAGATCGATGGGATCGTGGATTTTGCCGGCACCGTGCGCGGCAAACGGCGTATCCTCGTGAAGGACCCCAAGACGGGTGCCGAGGAAGAGCATCTGATCCCGCATTCGAAACATATCATCGTATTCCGCGGTGATACCGTGAAGAAGGGGCAGCAATTAACCGAGGGCCCGGTGGTTCCGCACGAAATCCTCGAGGTATGCGGGCCACAGGATTTGCAGGAGTACCTCGTCAATGACGTCCAAGAGGTTTACCGGCTGCAGGGGGTCGAGATCAACGACAAGCATATTGAGATCATCGTCCGCCAGATGCTGCGGAAGGTCCGTATTATCGATCCCGGCGACACCCGCTTTCTCTGGGGTGACCAGATTGACAAGGTAACGTTTGAAGAAGAGAACAAGCGGGTCGCCGAAGCCGGCGGCAAGCCGGCCGAAGCCCAACCCGTGTTGCTGGGGATTACCAAGGCGTCGCTGGAAACGGAGTCGTTCATCAGTGCGGCCTCGTTTCAAGATACCACGCGCGTGCTCACCGAAGCGGCAACCTTGGGACGGGTCGATCATCTGCGCGGATTCAAAGAGAATGTTATCATGGGGCACCTGATCCCGGCAGGAACGGGCTTTAGCAAGCACCGGGGAGTCAGGTTGGTGCCGTTGGCGGAGCCGGTCGAACCGGCGAGGGAGGAGCGAATCGAGCCCCAACCCGAGGAGGCGGCCATCTAGAGGGGTGCCGCAAAAGGACTTGCGTACAACGGGGGCGTGTGATAGCTTTCGCCCTCCTTGCGTCACCGGGATGGTGACAGTTAACGGATTGCGAAATGCCGACAATTAACCAATTGGTTCGTAAAGGGCGGCGCCAACTCAAGGCGAAGTCGAAGGCGCCGGCGCTGGGGGCCTGTCCGCAGCGGCGGGGCGTGTGTCTGCAGGTCATGACGCGAACGCCGAAGAAGCCGAACTCGGCCCTGCGGAAGGTTGCCAAAGTGCGGTTGACGAATGGCGTGGAAGTGATCGCGTACATTCCCGACGAAGGGCACAATCTGCAGGAACACTCGATTGTGCTTGTGCGCGGCGGACGCGTAAAGGATTTGCCCGGCGTGCGCTACCACATTGTGCGCGGCACCTTGGACGCGATGGGCGTGGAGAAACGCCGGCGCAGCCGCAGCAAGTACGGCGTGAAGCGGCCGAAGGACGCAGGCCCAAAGCCTGCCTCCTGATGGAATTGAGAGATTTCGAGTATGCGTAGACGACGAGCAGATCGACGACCGAGGGTCCGTGACGTTCGCTTCAACAGCGAGACGGTCACCCGGCTGATCACGTGCATTATGAAGAGCGGAAAGAAATCCGTGGCCGAACGCATTGTGTATGGCGCATTTGACCGCATTGTGGAAAAGGCCAAGGACAAGAATCCGCTGGACGTGCTGCAGACGGCATTGGAGAATGTGAAGCCGAGGCTCGAGGTCAAGTCGCGCCGTGTCGGTGGCGCCAATTACCAGGTGCCGGTTGAGGTGTCGGCTGACCGCCAGGAAGCCCTAGCGATGCGCTGGATGATCCAGTACGCGGGCGCCCGCAAGGGTACGGCCATGACCGATGCCCTGGCGTCAGAAATTTTGGATGCGTCGAATAATACGGGCGCATCCGTCAAAAAGCGCGAAGACACGCACAAGATGGCCCAGGCCAATCGTGCGTTTGCGCACTACCGCTGGTAGTCCGGAGGGAATTCACTCTGCGGGACGAGTCAGGGTTGTGCCGTTGTGTCATTTGGTAGAAAACGAACAGTCGTAACAAAAAAGAAACAATGCAGGCCGTGTTAGAACAACCGAAACAGCCAGCCGAGCAGAAGGCGAGATCATCGCCGGGTCGACTGGTGCCGTTGGAGCGCACCCGAAATATCGGGATTTGCGCGCACATCGACGCCGGCAAGACGACGACGACCGAGCGTATTCTGTTCTACACCGGCAAGGTGTACAAGGTCGGCGAAGTGCATGAAGGCACGGCGACCATGGACTGGATGGAGCAGGAACGCGAGCGCGGGATCACGATCACCAGCGCGGCGACGACCTGTTTCTGGCGCGAGCATCGCGTCAATATTATTGATACGCCGGGTCACGTGGATTTCACGGTGGAAGTCGAGCGCAGTTTGCGCGTGCTGGACGGCGCCTGTGCGGTGTTCTGTGCCGTCGGCGGGGTCGAACCCCAGTCCGAGACGGTCTGGCGTCAGGCGAACAAGTACAAGGTGCCGCGCATCGCGTTCGTCAACAAGATGGACCGGACCGGTGCGGACTTCGAAGCGGCTGTCAGTCAGATGCGCGAGCGCTTGGCGGCCAATGCGGTGCCAATTCAGATCCCAATCGGCAAGGAAGCGGATTTCAAAGGCGTCGTTGACCTGGTCAAGATGAAGGCCGTGACCTGGTCGGGCGAGGAACTTGGCGCACAGTTCGACGTCGGGGACATCCCAGCCGACCTAAAGGCTGCCGCCGAAGCGGCGCACGCCAGGCTCGTCGAGGCCGTTTCCGAAAAGGACGAGCAGTTGATGCACCTCTTCTTGGAAGGCAAGCAGATCGACCAGCAGCAACTTCAAGCGGGAATCCGCCGGCTAACGATCAAGAACGAATTGGTGCCGGTGACTTGTGGCGCCGCTTTCAAGAACAAGGGTGTGCAACCCCTGCTCGATGCCGTCATCGATTATCTGCCTTCGCCCCTTGATATTCCTGACATTGTTGGTACCAATCCAGATTCCAAGCAGCCGGAGACCCGCTCTTCCGATGACAACGGCCCGTTCTGTGCGTTGGCATTCAAGATTTGGACCGATCCGTATGCCGGCAGATTGATTTTTTTCCGTGTCTATTCCGGCAAGGTGACCAAGGGCATGGCGGTTTATAATCCGCGCAACAACAAGCGGGAGCGCATCGGCCGCCTGCTGGAGATGCACGCCAACCATCGGCAGGAAATCGACGTGTGTTACTCGGGTGACATTGGAGCGCTCGTAGGTCTGAAGAACGTCACGACGGGCGACACAGTTTCAGATGATGATCATCCGATCCTGCTGGAGTCGATCACGTTCCCCGAACCTGTCATTTCCATGGCCATCGAGCCAAATACCACGGCGGACCGGGACAAGATGTCCACCGCGCTGCAACGACTCGCCGAAGAAGATCCCACGTTTCGACTGACAACCGATCAGGAGACCGGCCAGACCATCATTTCCGGTATGGGCGAGTTGCACCTCGACATTATCAAGGATCGCATGTTCCGCGAATTCAATGTCGGCGCTACGGCGGGCAAACCGCAGGTTGCCTATCGCGAAACGATCACCAAGCCCGCCGAAGCCGAGGGTAAATTTATCCGCCAATCGGGTGGTCGTGGGCAATATGGACACGCCGTCGTCACCGTCGAGCCCGGTGTAAAGGGCAGCGGCATCGTGGTTGAGGATGAGGTTGTCGGCGGCGCGATTCCGAGGGAATACATTGGTGCTGTTGAAGACGGCATTATCGAAGCCGCGCAGACAGGCGTGTTGGGCGGTTATCCGATGGTGGATATTAAGATTCAGATTATTGACGGCACATACCATGAAGTCGACAGTTCCGAAATTGCGTTCAAGATGGCCGGCAGTTTTGCCTTCAAGGAAGCCGCACGCAAGGCGGGCGCGATCATGCTCGAGCCCATTATGGACGTCGAAGCCATCACGCCCGAGGAGCACATGGGCGACGTGGTGGGAGATCTCAACAGCCGCCGCGGTAAAATCAGCCATATCGAACCACGGGCGTCCTCAGCAATTGTTCACGCTACGGTTCCGTTGGCGGAAATGTTTGGGTACGCCACGGCATTGCGGTCGTTGACCAGAGGCCGCGCCAGCTACTCGATGGAACCGGCCGCCTTTGAGAGAGTGCCCGAGAACATACTCAAGCAGATACTCGAGAAGGACGGCACTCCGAAGGGCGGACACAAGAAATGAATAATCAGCGTATCAGAATTCGCCTCAAGGGTTACGACCACCGGTTGCTCGACCAGTCGGCGCGCGACATTGTGGAAACGGCCAAGCGCACCGGGGCCAAGGTGGCGGGACCGATCCCGTTGCCCACGGACATTTGGCGGCATTCGGTCAACCGCTCGCCGCATGCGGACAAGAAATCGATGGAACAATTTGAGATGCGGACGCATAAGCGGTTGCTCGACATCATCGATCCGACGGCCAAGACGGTGGACGAGCTGAAGAAGCTGAACCTTCCGGCGGGCGTGGATATCACGATCAAGATTTAGTCATGGAACTGTTAGGCAAAAAGATTGGAATGGCGCAGCTGTTCGACGCGAATGGCAGTCTTGTTGGCGTCACGGTCATTGAGGTGGGGCCATGCACAGTGCTGCAGAAGAAGACGCCCGAGACGGACGGATATCATGCGGTGCAACTCGGATTGGGCACGCGCAAAGACAAGAACGCCTCCAAGGCGCTGATCGGGCACTGCAAGAAGGCCAATGCGTCGCCGGCCCGGTTTATCCGCGAGTATCGTACGCAGGAGCCGCTGCCGGTCAATGTCGGTCAGGCCATCACGGTGAAGGAATTTCAGCCCGGCCAGTATGTGGACGTGATTGGGACGGGCAAAGGCAAGGGCTTTCAAGGGGTGGTCCGTCGGCACAAGTTTGCGGGCGGCGACTTAACGCACGGGGCGAAAGGCTGGCACCGCCGGTCGGGCGCGATTGGTCAACGCCTGTTTCCGGGCCGCGTGTTCAAGAATATGCGGATGCCCGGCCACATGGGCGACGCCAAGGTCACCACGCAGAACTTGCGGGTGATCCAGGTCCGTGAAGCTGAGAACCTGTTGCTCATCGAAGGCGCCGTACCCGGAGCGCGCGGTGCGTTTGTGGTGATCCGCCATGCGTTGAAGAAGACGAAACCGGCAGTAAAGGCGGCGAAGTCATGAAGCTTCCCGTCATTAACATTTCCGGTCAGGCCAAGGGTGAAGTCGAGTTTGCCGACGAGTTGTTGGTCAAAGACGGCAAGGGAACCCAGGCCGTTCATGACACGGTAACGGCGTATATGGCGAACCAACGCCTCGGCACGGCCAGCACGAAGCAAATCAGCGAAGTGCACGGCAGCGGCAAGAAGCCATGGAAGCAGAAGGGTACGGGGCGGGCGCGGGCCGGATCGTTCGCTTCCCCGTTGTGGCGTGGTGGCGGTGTGGCGTTCGGGCCGAAACCGCGCGATTACACGATCAACGTCCCGAAGAAGGTCAAGGCGCTGGCGTTCCGCAAGGCGTTGAGCGAGCGCTTGTTGGCGGGTGATGTTGTGGTGGTTGACGAGTTGAAACTGGCCAGCCACAAGACGAAGGATTTTGCCGGAATCGTGGCGGCGATTGGCGCGAAGGACAATGCGCCGACGCTTCTCGTCACGGATCAGGTGGACCAAAACCTGAAGTTGGCGTCGAGGAATGTGCCGAATGTACAGGTCGAACCGGCCGATTCCGTGAACGTGTATGAGCTGTTGCGCTTCGAAAAAATTGTCACCACCAAGGCGGCTCTCGACAAATTGAGCGCGCGTTTGGGGCAGGGTCGATGAAAGATCCCTACACAGTGGTCAAGACCGTGCGCGTCACGGAAAAGGGCAGCGCCCAAACGGAAGCGTTGAACCAATATCAGATCGTGGTCGAGAAGCACGCGAACAAGATCGATGTCAAACGCGCGGTGGAGCAATTGTTCAAGGTCAAAGTGCTGCGCGTGAACACGCTGAATGTTCGGGGCAAGGCGCGACGCGAGCGCACCGTGCAGTTTGGGCGGACGCCCGCCTGGAAAAAGGCAATTGTCACACTCAAAGAGGGCGACAAGATTGAATTGACATAGGAATTTATGGGACTCAAAACTTTCAGACCGTTGACGCCGTCGCTGCGCGGCACCGTGCTGTCTGACTTCTCGGACATCACGAAGCACACGCCGGAAGCGAAGCTGACCGTGGCCAAGCGCAAGACCGGTGGCCGCAACAATGTCGGACGCATGACGGCGCGCGGCATCGGCGGCGGCCACAAGCAACGCTACCGGATCATCGATTTCAAGCGCGACAAGATGGGAGTGGAGGCCACGGTTGAGGCGATCGAGTACGATCCGAACCGTTCGGCTCGCCTTGCGTTGTTGAAGTACAAGGACGGCGAGAAGCGGTATATTTTGGCGCCGATCGGTCTCGCCGTTGGCGCGAAAGTGATGAGCGGCCCGGAGGCCGAATTGTCGCTCGGCAACGCTCTCCCCCTGAAGAAGATCATTCCGGGCATGCCGATCCATAACATTGAACTGCACCGCGGACGCGGCGGACAGATTTGCCGCAGCGCGGGAATGGCGGCGCAGATTACCGCCAGCGAAGGCGACTTTGTGACCGTCAAATTGCCTTCGAGTGAGATTCGCCTCATCAGCCGTGAGTGCTACGCGACGATCGGACAGATTGGCAACACCGATCATATCAATATCATGCTGGGGAAGGCCGGACGGAACCGTTGGTTGGGCCGGCGCGGAATTTCCCGCGGTATGGCCCGCAACCCGGTGGATCACCCGATGGGGGGCGGTCAGGGCAAGAGCAAGGGCGGTGGCGGATGGCATCACCCGTGTTCGCCGTGGGGCCTGCTGGCCAAGGGGGGTAAGACGCGCCGCCGGAAGAAGTATTCGAACTCGATGATCCTGGAGAGAAGGAAGAAATAAATGGGACGTTCCCTGAAAAAAGGCCCGTTTGTCGACGATCACCTGATGGAGAAGGTCGAGACCATGCGCGCGAGCGAGAAGAAGCCGATCAAGACGTGGTCACGTCGGTCGATGATTGTTCCGGAGTTTGTGGGGCACACATTTTTGGTTCATAACGGCAAGGTGCACACGCCGGTGTTCGTGACCGAAAACATGGTGGGACATCGTTTGGGCGAGTTTGCGCCGACACGCACGTTCCGCGCCCACGGAGCCCACACCGAGAAGGCGGTCGCGAAGTAGCGCGACCGGGATTTGGTTGTGCCCGCCCATGGCATGCGGAAGGGAGTTTGGGCAGTTTGCTTGTTCTTTGTAGCGGTATGGCCATCGCCAGCTGAGGAAGCGCAGCTACCATCGGCGACCACGAATTCGGCTGTCGATGAGTTGCGCGCGCTGGTGAACAACCTCGGGGCCGACAATCAGCGGCTGAAAACGGACTTGGGGCAGCGCGAGATGACTATCCGGTTGTTGACGGAGAATCTGGCCGTCGCGCGGACCGAGAGCGAGTTATTCCGCAAGAAGTGGAGTGAGGCGCAACTGCGCGCGCAAACGCTCGGCGTCAATGTTGCCGATGATGCCACGGCGCAGGCGCAACGCCAGTTGGCCGAGACGGCGCGAGCATTATATCTCGCGGACGCGGAGCGGCAACGATTGGTGGCGCAGGTGCAGCGGCTCATTGAAGCCCTGCAGAAGCCAGGAGATGTCACGGGTGAGTTGGCCCGCACCAAAGCGCTATTTGAGGCTGCGGATCGACCACGTTCAGGCCATGCGGCGAATAGTCAGACCCAGGGGGCGCTGGTTGCTGCGACGGTGCTCGAGGTGAACCCGGACCTGCGGCTGGTGGTGTTGAACATCGGCCAGCTTCAAGGGGCGCGAATCGGAATGCCGATGGTGCTGATGCGCGGGGAACGCGTCGTGGCGGAGTTGAAAATTGTGGAAGTGCGACAACGGATTTGCGGCGCACTGATCGAACGGGTGGAAGAGGGCGTCACGCTTAAGACGGGAGACGTCGCCCGCGCGGCCAGCAACTCGTAAGTGTACATGTGATTTTATGGATGTGAGAGCGACAACTAGATATGCGCGGATGAGCCCATCGAAGGTGGGCGAAGTGACGCGACTAATTCAGGGTTTGAGCGCATCGAACGCGCTGGAAGTGTTGCGGGTCATCCCGCGCAAGTCAGCGCGGATGATTGAGAAGACACTGAAATCGGCGATTGCCAACGCAACCAACAACGCCAGCTTGGCGGCGGACGCGCTAACGATAAAGGAAGCCGTGGCCAACGAAGGGCCGCGCTTGAAACGCTGGCAGCCGAAGGCACGCGGCAGTGCGGGGCCGATTATCAAGCGGACCACGCATATCCAGATTGTATTGACGGACGGACAATAATTTATGGGACAAAAGACGAATCCGGTTGGTTTTCGCGTGTCAGTCACCAAAGACTGGCTGTCGAAGTGGTACGCCGACAAGAAGGACTACGCCGCGCTGTTGCTGGAAGATATCAAGGTGCGGGAGCTCGTGAAAAGGAAGTTGGCATCCGCGGCCGTACCCAAGATCGTGATCGAACGATATGCGAACCGTGCGCGGATTACCATTTCCACCGCGCGTCCGGGGATTGTCATCGGACGCAAGGGGGCAGAAATCGACAAGTTGAAGGAAGAACTGGCGGCGATGACCGGCAAGGAAGTCTACGTGGACATCGTCGAAGTGAAGACGCCGGAGACCGATGCCCAACTCGTCGCGGAAAACATCGCGCTGCAATTGGAACGCCGGATCAGCTTTCGTCGCGCCATGAAGAAGGCCATGCAGACCGCCATGGATTTTGGTGCGCAGGGCTTCAAGGTGGCGTGCGGTGGACGCCTGGGGGGGGCCGAATTGGCCCGTCGCGAACAATATCGTATTGGGAAGATCCCGTTGCACACATTGCGCGCGGACATCGATTACGGTTTTGCCGAAGCGCGCACGGTTTACGGGAAGATCGGCGTGAAAGTATGGGTCTGCAAGGGCGAGCGAGCGCTGCGGCCCGTGGAACAGCTCCCGGCAGCGGTACCCGTCGGTCCGGCACCGGCAGCGTAGCGTGGACGAAATGACGGAAGGATTCTGAGACCATGCCATTGATGCCCAGCAGAGTGAAGTATCGGAAAGCCCAGCGCGGGAGCCGAACCGGCACTGCGTGGCGCGGGGCCTCGGTTGCATTCGGTGAATATGGTTTGCAGGCGCTGGAGCGCGCCTGGGTGACGACGACGCAGATCGAGGCATGCCGCGTCGCTTTGTCGCGCAACATGAAACGCCGCGGCAAACTGTGGATCCGGGTGTTTCCGGACAAGCCGATCACCAAGCGCCCGCCCGAGACGCGGATGGGCAAGGGCAAGGGTCCGCCCGAAACGTGGGTGGTCGTGGTGCGACCGGGGAATGTACTGTTTGAACTGGGTGGGGTGACGGAAATACTGGCGCGCGAGTCATTTCGGCTGGCGGCGTCCAAGTTGCCGATCGCCACGCGATTTATAGCCAGGCGGTAGGAAATGTCATGAAGGCCAAAGAAATCCGTGAGTTGACAGATGCGGAAGCGCAAGCCAAACTGCGTGATCTTCGGCAGGAGATGTTTAACCTGCGGCTTCAGCAACAGACGGCGCGCCTGGAGCGCCCCAGCCGGATTCGTGAAGTGCGGCGGGACATGGCGCGTCTGGAGACTGTGCTGAGAGAGCGGCAGCTTCGACCAGCGGCGGCGGCGCTGGCCAAATAATGGCGGGGTAGCCGAAACAAATTTGGTTTTATATGGCGGAAACAACGACAATCGAAAGCAGGGCACGGGAGTTGGTGGGCGAAGTTGTTGGCGACAAGATGGAAAAGACCATCGTGGTCGAAGTCGCCCGGCGCGTCCGTCATCCCCGGTATCAAAAGGTGATGACGACCTACAAGAAGTTTTACGCTCACGACGAAAAGAGTGAAGCGGGTGTGGGCGATAAAGTGCGGATTGTCGAATCGCGCCCGTTGAGCAAGCTCAAGCGCTGGCGCCTGGTTGGTGTGGTGCAGAAGGCGGCGAAGATCGAGAAGGTCGACGTATGATTCAGATTCGGACCCATTTGGACGTGGCCGACAACACCGGGGCGCGCGTGGCCTGGGCGATTGGCGTTCTGGGGCACCAGAAGCGTTATGCGCGGATCGGGGACGTCATCAAAGCACACGTCAAGGAAGCCGCGCCCGACGGGACCGTGAAGAAGGGCGAGGTTGTGACCTGCGTGGTGGTGCGGACGAAGTCGCCCCTGCGACGGAACGACGGGTCCTACGTGCGGTTCGACAATAACGCGGTGGTGATCATCGACGAGCAGTTGAATCCGAAAGGGACCCGCATTTTCGGGCCCGTGGCGCGTGAGTTGCGCGACAAGAACTTTACCAAAATCATCTCCCTGGCTCCCGAGGTACTCTAGGCCATGAAGAATTTGGCAGTCAAAAAGAACGACATGGTGGTGGTGCTTTCCGGCGAGAACAGGGGCAAGATCGGCCGGGTGCTGGCGGTGTTCCCCGAAAAGCAACGCGTGTTGGTCGAGGGTGTGAACATCATCAGCAAGGCGCTACGCAAGAGCCAGAACAACCCCAAAGGCGGGATCATTACCAAAGAGGGGCCGGTTCATATTTCCAAAGTGATGAAGCAGGAGCGCTACGAGGCGCGGAAGAAGAAGCATGGGCCCGCGCCGGCTGTTGCGGAAGCGTAAACGAAAGTTATGGCGCAGCTATACGAACATTATAAGAAGAGCGTCGTGGAGCAGCTCATGAAGGGCGGCCATTACACCAATCGGATGCAGGTGCCGAAGGTGGAGAAGGTGGTCGTCAACATGGGCGTGAACGCCAATCACGACAAGGACGTGATCAACGAGGCCCAGCAGGAACTGGCCACCATCACCGGTCAAAAAGCGCTCGTGACCAAGGCAAAGAAGAGCATTTCAAATTTCAAGGTCCGCAAGGACATGCCCGTGGGCGCGAAGGTGACGTTGCGGGGCCAGCGCATGTACGAGTTCTTGGAGCGGTTCTTCAACGCCGCGTTGCCGCGGATTCGCGACTTTCGCGGGGTCAATCCCCGCGGATTTGATGGACGCGGCAGCTATACCATGGGGGTGAAAGACCAGACGATTTTTCCCGAGGTGGAACTCGACAAGATCAAGCATAACCTCGGGATGGACGTGACGATTGTGACGACGGCCAATACCGATGCCGAGGCCAAGGAGCTCCTCAAGTTGCTCGGGATGCCGTTCAGCAGTTAAAGGATTGAGTTATGGCGAAAGTTACCTGGGAAGTAAAGCAGCGGCGGCCAGCCAAGTTCAAAGCGCAGCAGTACAATCGCTGCCAGAACTGTGGGCGGCGCCATGCGTATATCCGGCGGTTCAAGATTTGTCGCATCTGTTTTCGTGAACTGGCCAGTCAGGGCAAAATCCCGGGCGTGGTGAAGGCGAGTTGGTGAATTGATGAACGTGACCGATTCCATTGGCGACATGCTGACGCGGATTCGCAACGCGAACTCCGCGCTCAAGCCGGACGTACTTGTACCGTATTCGCGGCTGAAGGCGGAGATTGCAAAGGTGCTGAAACGCGAAGGGTATCTGGCGGATTTCTATGCGGAGAAGCTGGAGAATGGCCGGCAGGTACTGAAGATTCAGCTGAAGATTGTCGGCAAAGAGCGGGCGATTGTTGGGATCAAGCGTGTGAGCCGGCCCGGCTTGCGGCGATATGTCGGCTCGACGGATATCCCGCGCGTACTGGGAGGCATGGGGATTTCGATTCTCACCACGTCGCGTGGTGTGATGACGGGCCACGAGGCGAAAAAGGCGAAATTGGGCGGCGAACTATTAGCGTACGTGTGGTGACGCATTATGTCACGGATTGGAAAGAAACCCGTTGAGATTCCGGCCAAGACCAAGGTCGAAGTGAAAGGCCAGGCGATCTCTGTTGAAGGGCCGAAGGGCAAACTGGAATGGATCGTGCCTTCCCCGATCAAGGTCGAGGTGAAGGATGGCCGGGTGCTCGCGAGCACGGCACAGGTGGACCGGGTCGGCAAGTCACGTTGGGGTCTGTCGCGAAGCCTCATCGCGAACATGGTCAAAGGGGTCAATGAGGGCTACGTCAAGAAGCTGCTGGTCGAGGGCGTTGGCTTTCGCGCCGCCGTGCAGGGAACAAATTTGCAGATGTCGCTCGGGTATTCGCACCTGATCGTGTTCGCCATTCCGAAAGGTGTGAAGGTTTCGGTGGCTGACACACAGGACAAGAAGCCCGAGATTACAATTGAGGGGCCGGACAAACAAATGGTCGGAGAAGTAGCGGCCCGGATTCGCCGGTTCTATCCGCCCGAACCATATAAGGGCAAGGGGATCCGCTACGTCGGAGAGCAGGTTCGCCGGAAGGCGGGCAAGACCGTTACAACGGCCGGCGGTTAATTTGGTGGTGCGTTATGATTCCACGAACAAGAGTTGAAGCGCGATATCGCCGGCACCTGCGGCTACGGCAAAAAGTGCGCGGCACGGCGCAGCGGCCGCGGATGAGTGTTTGCATGACCGGTCGCCACATCTACGTTCAGTTGATCGACGACGTCAACGGAGTGACCTTGGCGTGCGCGAGCACGCAAGCGGCGGAGTTGAAAGGCACGAAGGCGACCGTTGAAGGCGCGAAGAAGGTCGGCCAACTTGCCGCGCAAACGGCAAAGGCCAACAAGATCACCGAGGTTGTGTTCGATCGTGGCGGATTGCGGTATCACGGACGAATCAAGGCCCTGGCCGAAGCGGCTCGTGAAGCGGGATTGAGATTTTAATATGGCACCTGAGAAGAAACCAAAGATTGCGAAGCCGGTCGCTTCCAAGGACAAGGAAGCATCGCCGGTGGCGGTGGTCGAGGAACTGGGAGTTGAGCTGGATCGTCAGGGCGGTGAAATTATTGAGAAGGTCGTCTACGTTAACCGCAGCGCCAAGGTTGTCAAAGGCGGACGTCGGTTCCATTTCAGCGCGCTGGTGGTCGCCGGTGACCGTCGCGGGCACGTGGGGTGGGGTTTTGGCAAGGCCAACGAGGTGGCGGATGCCATCCGCAAAGGAACCGACCAGGCGAAGAAGGCCATGGTGTTTGTGAATTTGAAGGACTCGACGATTCCCCACGAAATCGTCGGGGTGTTTGGCGGTGGGCGCGTACTGTTGCGTCCCGCTTCACCGGGCACCGGCATCATCGCGGGTGGGGGGGTGCGCGCGGTCATCGAGGCCGCCGGGGTGCGTGATGTCCTGACAAAATCGCTGGGTTCGAGCAACGCGGTCAACGTGGTGAAGGCGACGATCGATGCTCTGCGGAACCTGCGGCCGCGTGAGGAAATCATGCGGGTACGCGGCCTGTCGCGACAGACCTCCGGCGGAGTGAGTTAACATGACAATGCGACTGCACAATTTGAAGCCCCGTCCCGGCGCCAAGCACCGTACCAAGCGGTTGGGAATTGGCGAGAGTTCGGGGCACGGCAAAACCAGCGGACGCGGGGGCAAAGGCCAGACGGCGCGTTCCGGCGGCACGATTCGCTTGGGGTTTGAAGGCGGGCAGATGCCGCTGCTGCGCCGCATCCCGAAGCGCGGATTCAACAATGCGAGCTTTCGCACCGTCTACGTGATTGTCAACGTCGAGCAGTTGAACGCGTTCGACAACGGAGCAACGGTCACGCCGGAGTCGCTGGTGGAAGCGGGAGTGATGGACAGGCTTTTCGAAGGCGTAAAGGTACTCGGCAACGGCGAGTTGAAAAAGAAGCTGACCGTCAGGGCCCAGCGTTTTAGCGCCTCGGCACGAGAGAAGATTACCAAAGCGGGCGGCCAGTGCGAAGAACTGCCGTTGCGAAGCATCCATCACAAGCCAGAGGCGCCAGCGACCGCGGCGAAGACGGCGGCAGGAGAGAAGTAGCCGGCGATCGTTGACCACCCATGTTCTCCGCATTTCTCAACTGTTGGAAGATTCCCGAACTGCGGCGGCGGATTCTGTTTACGCTGGGCATGGTCGCCATCGCGCGATTGGGGGCGAACATTCCGTGCCCCGGGGTGGATCCCTCGGAGTTGAACCAGTATATGGCCCAGATCCAGCAGCGCGTGGGCGGCAGCTTCATGGGCTTGGCGGACATGATGACGGGTGGCGGCCTGCAGCAATGCGCGGTGTTCGCGCTCGGCGTGATGCCCTACATTAGCGCGTCCATCATTATGATGTTGTTGACGGCGGTTATGCCGTCGCTGGAGAAACTCAAGCAGGAAGGCGAGTCGGGACGGGCGAAGTTAATCCAGTACTCGCGTTACATGACGGTCGGCCTGTGCGTCGTCCAGGCGTTGTTGTTGGCAAAGGCATTCGAACATCCCGAGCAAATGTTTACCGGCTTTACGGGCGTGTTGGTGGCCAATCCCGGCATCGGTTTCGAGTTGCTGACGGTGCTGACCATTACCAGCGGCACAATTCTGTTGATGTGGATCGGCGAACAGATCACCGAGCGGGGAATCGGCAATGGGATGTCGATCATCATCACCGTTGGCATCGTGGACCGCCTGCCGCGGGCAATCAACCAGGCGTTTCGACTGTTTGTGGGACCAGAAAGCCAGTTCAATGCCCTTCACGCGATTCTGTTGCTGGTGATGGCGGTCGCGGTAACGGCGGTGGTGGTGGCGGTCACACAAGCGGAGCGAAAGATCCCGGTTCAGTACGCAAAACGCATGGTGGGACGCAAAATGCTGGGAGGCGGGCAGACATTTATGCCGCTAAAAGTCAATTACTCGGGAGTCATGCCGATTATTTTCGCGCAAGCCATTTTGTTATTCCCGGCGAAACTCTTTTCCATGTTGCAGATGCCGTTTTTTCAGAACCTGGCCCGCCAGTTGACGGAGGGCGAATCACTGTATCTTACGTTGTACGGCTCGATGATCCTGTTCTTTTCGTATTTTTGGGTGGCGACACAATTCAATCCGTTGCAAATCGCCGATGATTTGAAGAAGTACGGTGGATACGTCCCGGGAATTCGGCCGGGTCGGCCGACGGCGGAGTATCTGGATCACACCATGACACGCATTACATTGGCCGGCTCCGTATTCCTGACGGGGATCGCGGTTATACCGTACATTTTGTCGCACAACTTTCGGCTGCCGTATTTGACCGCGAGCTTCTTTGGTGGAACGAGCCTGCTCATTAACGTTGGCGTCATGCTGGACACGATGCGCCAGGTCGAGTCGCATTTGGTGATGCGCCATTACGACGGGTTCTTGCGGAAAGGCCGATTGAGAGGCCGGTTCTGACGGCCGGGGAAGGTGACGATGAGTCACCACCGTATCGTATTTTTGGGACCGCCGGCGTCAGGCAAAGGTACGGCGGCGATGGCGTTGGGCGCGGCGCTTGGCGTGCCGCATGTGTCGACCGGGCAGATGTTTCGGGCGGCGATCCGCAAAGGCGGGCCGATTGGCGGCGCGGCGAAGCAGTTCATTGACAAAGGGCAACTGGTGCCCGACGAGATTGCGATAGCGGTTGTGCGGTTGGTGCTCGACGAGCAGGGATCGACCGGCGGATTCATCTTCGACGGGTTTCCGCGTACGCGAACCCAGGCGGAAGCATTCGACGGGGTGCTCCAAGACAGGGGGATGCGCCTGACGGTGGCCATTCTCCTGGATGCAAGCGAGGCCGATATCTTGGAACGTGTGCTGGGACGACAGAGTTGCGAAAAATGCGGCGCGCTGTATCATAAAAGGTTTGTGCCTTCGCGGCGGAGTGGCGTTTGTGACCGTTGTGGTGGCAAGCTGACGCAGCGTGCGGATGATACGGCGGAGACCGTGCGGAAACGCCTGGAGATTTATCGGCAAGTGACACTGGACGTGGTGGGACACTATGAGAGAGCGGGCATCTTGAAGCGTGTGGACAGCGGTCAGTCGAAAGACAAGGTATTTGCGGAAATTGTGAGATTATTACAGTCGTGATCGTCATCAAGACGCCAGAGGAGATTGAGCGAATGCGCATCGCGTGCAACGCGGCAGCGGAGATACTCGCCGCGGTCGCGCGCGAGGTTCAGCCGGGAAGAACGACCGCGGATTTGAATGACGTGGCGGCGGCGTTGATGGAGAAGTTCGGCGGAAAGAGTCCGTTCCTCGGGTATAAGGGTTATCCGGGACATATTTGCGTTTCGGTAAACGAGGAAGTGGTTCATGGCATTCCGAGCCAGCGGCGGGTGCAGTATGGCGACATTGTGAGTTTGGATGTGGGCATCATTGTGAATGGGTTTGTGGGAGATAACGCGACGACGGTCGCGGTGGGAGTGGTGGAAGGAAGGACCCAACGGTTGCTGCGAGTGACCGAACAGGCGTTGTCCGCCGGGATCGTGGCGGCGCGGGCGGGGAATCGGGTGTCCGATATCTCGCGGGCGATCCAGACGATGGTCGAAGCCAACGGGTTCTCCGTCGTGAGAGAATTTGTCGGACACGGAGTAGGTCGGAAGATGCACGAAGAGCCGCAGATCCCGAACTACGTGGGTTCGGGGACGGATCCGAAGTTGAAGCGAGGGATGACACTGGCGATTGAGCCGATGGTCAATGCCGGCTCGCATGAAGTGGTGATGTTGAGTGATGGATGGACAGTGGTATCGGCGGATGGAGCGCCGAGCGCGCACTTCGAGCATACGGTTTTGGTAACGGATGGAGACGCGGAAGTTCTAACGTGGCTAAGGAAGAGCCCATACGAGTCGAAGGCACGGTAGTCGAGTTGCTGCCGAACACGATGTTTCGGGTGGAGTTGCCGAATAAGCATCGGATTCTGGCACACATTTCGGGTAAGATGCGGTTGCATTTTATTCGGTTACTGCCCGGCGACAAGGTGATGATCGAGATGTCACCGTATGATTTGAGCAAGGGCCGGATTACATTTCGGCAAAAAGAGCAGTAGACAGGCAGGACAAACATGAAAGTGAAACCTTCGGTGAAACGGTTGTGTGAACGCTGCAAGGTGGTGCGGCGCAGGGGAGTGGTGCGCGTGGTCTGCACCAACCCGCGGCACAAACAGCGTCAAGGCTAGAGGTATTGGCATGGCACGTCTGATTGGTGTAGAAGTACCGGACCAGAAAAAAATTGGGATCGCGCTCCGCTATATTTATGGCATCGGGCCGACGGCCGCCCTCCAAGTGTGCGCCAAGGCGAGCGTGGATCCGAATGTACGGGCGAAGGACCTGAACGACGAGCAGCTCTCGCACCTGACAACGGTATTGCAGGGCTATCGCATCGAAGGTGATCTGCGGCGAGAGGTACAGACGAACATCAAACGCCTGATGAGCATCAATTGCTATCGCGGGATCCGCCACAAGAAGGGCCTGCCCGTGCGCGGCCAGCGTACGTCCACGAACGCGCGTACCCGCAAGGGCCCGCGAAAGACGGTCGGTGTCGTCCGCAGCAAGGAAGCGAAGACCGGCAAGGTCTGATCACGACGGATATTTGAAGGAGCACAATGGCTAAAGAAGCACCCAAGAAATCCGAAGAACCGAAGGCGAAACCCACCGCCGAGGCGGGCGCGCCCGCGACGAAACCCGAAGCCGCCGCCGAGGCAGCGGCGCCGGCGGCAACCGCCGCGCCCGCGGTTCCGACCACGGCTGCGGAAGCATTGGCTGAGGGCGAGGTTGCGAAGAAAGTCGTCAAGGCCAAGCACAGCAAGAACGTGTTTCAGGGCATTGCCCATATCCTGGCTACGTTTAACAACACCGTTGTATCGATTAGCGATCTGAAAGGCAAAGTGATCGGTTGGTCGAGTGCGGGGCGCGTCGGCTTCAAAGGTTCGCGCAAGAGCACGGCCTACGCGGCGCAACTGGTCGCGCAGGACGCGGCGCGGCAGGGGATGGCGCACGGATTGAAAGAAATCGAGGTGTGGGTGAAAGGGCCGGGGAGCGGGCGCGAGGCAGCGATTCGCGCGTTGCAGGCGATCGGCTTGGATATCACGGTGATCAAGGATGTGACGCCCATCCCGCATAATGGATGCCGGCCGCCGAAGCGCCGCCGCGTGTAGCAGGAGATTTCGTTACCATGGCACGATACAAAGGACCACGAGTTCGCATCAGCCGACGATTTGGGCAGCCGATTTTCGGCCCGTCGAAATATCTGGAGCGCCGCGCGTATCCGCCCGGCGTGCACGGCCCGAAGAAAGCCCGTCGCAAGCAAAGTGATTACGGCGTTGGCTTGGCGGAAAAGCAGAAACTGCGTTACCAGTACGGGCTGTTGGAACGCCAGTTTCGGCGCATGTTTAACAAGGCGCTGAAGAAGCGCGGCGTGACCGGCGAGACATTGTTGCAACTGCTCGAGACGCGACTCGACAACATCGTATTTCGAGTTGGCTTTGCCACCACGCGACCGTTTGCCCGTCAGATGGTTACCCACGGGCACATCCGCGTGAATGGCCGCAAGGTCTCGTCGCCGTCGTACAACGTAAAGGCCGGTGATGTTGTGGAAATTCGCGACACCGCGGCAACGCGGCAGTTGGCGGCAAAGAGTTTGGAGTCCGCACAGATTCGGCCCGTGCCGGACTGGATTACGTTCAGTCGAGAGGCGTTGCGGGCGCAGATCGCACGAATACCGTTGCGGGACGATATCCAGCCAATCGTTAATGAACAATTGATCGTCGAGTTTTATTCTAGATAAAGAGAATCCGCGTCCGCAGTCCGGACGCGACAACGAGCCGTCGGTCCGCATTTCTAGAGCGCGGGAAACCCGGCTCACAGGAGGAAGTTCGCCATGCCAGTTCGTCTGGGTCGATTCGAAATGCCGAAGCGGTTGACGCGCGATGACGCCATCGCCACGCCGACGTATGCCAAGTTCATTGCCGAACCGCTCGAAGCGGGATACGGCCACACCATCGGCAACTCGTTGCGGCGAGTGTTACTCAGTTCGTTGGAAGGAGCCGCGATCAGTTCGGTCAAGATCGAGGGCGCTCCGCATGAGTTCACCAGTATTCCCGGTGTCGTGGAGGATGTGACGGACATCGTGCTCAATCTGAAGAAGGTGTTGCTCAAGTCGCACAGCCGAGAGCCGCATGTCGTTTATCTCTCGGCCAACAAGGACGGCGCGGTGACGGCGGCCGATATCAAGAGCGACCAGGTCGTCGAAGTGCTCAACCCCGACCAACACATTTGTACGCTCGACAAGAAGATGCACTTTGAAATCGAATTGGAGGTCAAGGTGGGACGGGGATTCTGTCCGGCGGAGGAAAACAAGAAGCCGGAGCAGCCGATCGGCGTGATCGCGATTGATTCGCTGTTTTCGCCGGTGCGGCGCGTCCGCTACAGCGTAGAGGATACCCGTGTCGGCCAGCGTACGGATTATGAGAAGCTCATCGTCGAAGTGTGGACGGACGGACGGATCACCCCGGAAGATGCCATGGTGCAGTCCGCGAACATTCTGCGACACCACTTGGACGTATTCTGCGAATATGACAAGAATATCGTGATCGAATTCGAGGAGGCCGGCGAGAAGGTCAGCGCCGAGCAGGCCAGGTTGAAGAAGGTCCTTAACATGAGCGTCAACGAGATCGAACTCAGCGTGCGTGCGGCCAACTGCCTGAACAACGCCAACATAACGACGGTCGGCCAACTGGCCATGAAGACCGAACAGGAAATGCTCAAGTACCGGAATTTCGGGAAGAAGTCGCTCAACGAGATCAAAGAGAAACTATCGGCGTTGGGGCTTACGCTGGGCATGAAAGTCGACGCGGCGCTGCTGGAGGCGCCCGACGCGAACAAGAGTGTTGAGGCGGTGCTTTCCGGTGCCGTGCCGGTGCCCGAATAAGACAGGACGGAGCCAAAGGACACACAGCCATGCGACACCGAAAGCGAACAGCCAAGATTGGGATGAAGTCCCAGCATCGGCGCGCCACACTGGCCAACCTGGTGTGCAGCTTGATTGAACACAGCCGGATCACGACGACAGTCGCGAAGGCCAAAGTGGCCCGCCGTTATGCGGACAAGATGGTCACGCTGGCCAAGAAGGGCACGCTGCACCACCGGCGCGAGGCCCTGGCGTTTCTGCGCCATAAACCGGCGGTCGCCAAACTTTTTGCGGAGATTGGAAAGCAGCACGGCGACCGCAATGGCGGGTATACCAGGATCGTTCGTGTGGGACAACGCCTTGGAGACGCTGCTCATATAGCCATTCTCGAATGGACAGGCACCGTGACAACCGCGCCCGAGCCTGAGAAAGGCAAAAAGGCCGAAGAGCCCAAGACGAAGGAGACGCAGGCCCCCAAGACGAAGGCGAAGGCGGACGAGAAGAAGGCGGAGGTCGCCGCCTCCTTGTAGCGTCTTTGCCGAATAGCCGCACTGCCGTCGGGTTTTGTGTCCCGATTGCCGCGCTCTGGTAGTCCTACGACCCGGTTGGATCGAGTCGAAGGTTTCCCCCATAAGCCCGAGGTTCTTGCCGCGCGGCCATCCGCCTGCGCTCGGAGCTGCGGTGGGTCAGGTCGTAGCGAGGGGATTTTCCGACACGACCGGCGGGGGTTCCTGTCAGATGTGCTTGCTGTCGGTCTCGTCCTTGGTGTGGTAGCCGCTGTCCTGCCGGGCGAGATTCACTTTATGTTTCTTGGCGTAAGCATCGTAGAAGTCGGCGGGGGTCATCTCCAGGACCTGCGCGATCGAGATCAGAAAATGCAGCAGATCGATGACTTCCACTCGCGCATTTTGTTTGTCAAACTTCTGGTACTTGGCCCACCATTTCCACGGGACACTGTCCGTCAACTCGGCGACTTCCTGGGTCAAGGCCCGGCAATAGTTTAGTACCCACTGCTGCCGTTGCTCGTCGGTCATACGGGCCGTATCGACGCCAATGCGTTTGTTAAGTTGTTCCTGGAGGCGAAAAATCTCTTCGAGTTTATCAGGTGCAGTCATAATGGCTGATCACATTATCGGGATAAAGTGGTGAAAAATCACTGCTTTTCTGATACAGCATGGGGGTGACAGGCTGACGATGAAAGTCCCTGATAGTACGGTGTCCGGATCGAAACCGTTGCGTGACCCGCGACTGACGGCGATCAATTTCGTCTCCGACGCGGTCAACCGCAGCCTCGATCTAAAGGAGATTGCGGACAACGCGCTGGATGCCGTGCTGGCGGTGATGAAGGTGGACGCGGGGGCCGTGTACATCTGGCAGGATGCCGATCACTCTCTGCATCTGTACGCGTGGCGCGGCCTGAACGAAGCCTTTGTGCGCAATGTCGCGGTGCTGCAGCGGGGCACGGAGGTCATTGACGCCGTGCTCAACGGGGAGGCCCGTGTGATTGAGGATTTCACATTAAGCCCGAGCGGCTCGGTTTCCGAAGCTGCACGTGCGGGATTCCAGTCGGCGGTGCTGGTGCCCATTCGGGCGCACGGGTACGTCGTTGGCGTACTGGGGCTGGGCACGTATCAGAAGCGCAAGTTCGACGAACTCGACGTCGATCTGATTGAGACGGTCAGCAACCAGCTTGGCAATGCCATGGTGCACGCCCAGTTGCAGACTGACCTGCGGGCAAGTGAGGAACAGTACCGCGCGTTGGTGGAGAACTCGGACGACGCGATTTATATTGTTGATTCCTCGGCGCGGTTGCGGTTCGCCAACCATGCGTTTTCCCGGGTGTTCGGCTTCAGTCTGTCGGAAGTGGCGCGGACGGATCTATTGACACATGTGCACACGGAAGACATTGATATGGTCCGGCGGGCGGTCGACGGCTTGCTGCGGGGAGAGCCCATTCGCAATCTGGAGTACCGTTTTCGCCGGAAGGACGGGGTGTGGATCGATGTGCAATGCAGCGGTAGCGTGTTCTCGCGGGAAGGAGACCGGGTCACCGCTGTCCAGTTTGTCGTTCGAGATATTACACAAGCGCGGCAGCGCCAACAACAACTGCTTCGACGAAATCAACAACTGGCCGCGCTCACCACATTGGCCGAGGTGGCCAACTCCTCTCTCAATATTGAAGAGATAGCCCGTAACACTCTGGACGTCGCCTTGGAAAGCACGGGAATGACGGGCGGCGCGATCCACTTGGCGGACATGAAGCAACAGGTGCTGCACCTGTACCTGCAGTCCGGATTGCCGGATGAATTGGTCGCTGGCCTTCGCATGCTCAAGTGGGGTGAGCTTTTGCCGGGCTTCGTTGCCGCGTTGGGGCAAACCGTGGTGGTGGACGATCTAAGCATCTGGACGCCAGCGGCGCCATCCCTCGCTGCACGGCACGGGTTCCGGTCAACGATTGTGGTGCCGGTAAAAACGAAGGGGGAATTGCTGGGCACGCTTGGCCTGTTGACTCGGCAGGAGGTTGAATTCACGAGCGAGGTGTTGGAAATGGTCACGGCCATGGGGAACCAACTGGGGATTGCGGTTGCGAACGCGCGGCTGTATGAGAAACAACTTCGGGAAAACGAGAAACTGGCAGCTCTGGTGGACATCAGCAGTGGCAGCGCCCAGCAGCTTGAGCTGGAACTGCTGCTGCAACGCATCCTGCAGCGGGCGGCGACGTTGCTTCGAGCGGATGCGGCGTACATTTCCCACTACAGCGAGGCGTTGGAACAGGCGGAAATTGTGGCGGCCAGCGCCAATTTCACCGAGCTCATTGGCGTGCTGTATCCGGCAAACCAAGGGCTTTTGGGGCAGGTTCGCCCGACCCGCCAGGGGAGGATTTTCACTCGTGAGGAAGTCAAGGCGTATGGGTACAGCCCGGCGCTTCGTGAGTCGGACGTTCGGTCCGCGCTGGTTGTTCCGCTGATTTCACGCAACGAGCTGATCGGCGCGCTCACCCTGACGCGACACGGGGAGAACGCGGCAGAGTTTACGGCGGCCAACCTGGAACTGATGGAAGCGTTTGCCAGCCGCGCGGCGGTGGCGATCGACAACGCGCAGTTGTTCAAGGACCTCGGGCGCAAGAACAAGCTTCTCCAGTTGCTGATTGAGGAGACCCATCACCGGATCAAGAACAATCTGCAGATGGTGTCAGGCCTCCTGCAACTGGAGGCCGAGTCCGCCCCCATGGATTCGTCGAAGAGATTTCTACAGACGGCGATCACGCGCATCCAGGCGATCGCTCAGGTCCACAACTTGTTGAGCGAAGAGATGCCGGAAAAAGTGGACGTCAGCACGTTGATCACGATCATCGTGCAAATGCTCATTAGTTCAGCGCCGGGAGCATCCGGGCCGCCGGAGGTTACGGTCGACCTTCAGCACGTGTGGTTGGGAGCGGAGCAAGCCGTTCCCCTGGCGCTGATTGTGAACGAGTTGGTCTCCAATACGTTCGTACACGGTCGCCCTCCCCCGGGGCAGGCATTGCGGGTCCGAATTCAGTGCCGACAGCAGGAAGGCCGTATGGAATTGGTTGTTGCCGACAACGGGGGCGGGTTTACGGGCGGCAAGGACTGGCGCGAGTGTGGGGGGCAGGGGATGAGCATTGTGGCGCAGTTGGCGCAAGTCAATCTTCGTGGCCACTGGCAGATCGATTCTTGCGACGGAGGCGTTCGCGCAGAATTGCGCTTTGAGATTGTTCCGCGTGGGCCGGGGCCCGGCGCGCGGGTCTCGTCGGCCCTGGCCGCTAGGTGAGCTTGACTTTGGCCGCGGCCGCTCTAACATATAGCAACGAAGCGCGACAAGGTGTTTGGAAACAGATGAAATCTCTCCGAGTCCTCATTGCTGACGACGATGGACTGACGTTGATGGTGTTGCGGAAGATACTCATCACGATGGGGCATACCGTCGTTGGCGAGGCCGGGGACGGCCAACAAGCCGTGGCACTGGCGCGCGAGACCAATCCGGATTTGATCATTCTAGACATCCGGATGCCCAAGATGGACGGCTTGGAAGCTGCACGCCAGATCCGGAACCAGTGTCCCGCGCCGATTATCATACTCAGCGCCCACTCGGAGGCGGGTTTGGGAATTGAGGCGGTCGGCGCCGGAGTCAATGCGTATCTGGTTAAACCATTCACCGCCGAGCAGCTAAAGCCGGCCATCGAGCTGGCGTTGGCCAGTTCGGAGAAGTCCAGGGAGATGGCGGTCGAAATTCAACAGATGCGGGAGGCGCTGGAGTCGCGGAAGATCGTCGAGCGCGCCAAGGGCATTCTCATGCGGCAGACGGGGATGGATGAGGAGTCGGCCTACCTCAAGCTTCAAAAGACCGCCCGCAACGAGAACCGTAAGCTGGTTGACGTGGCACGGGCGATCATCATGGCCGAGCAGCTCCGTCGCGACGCTGGCAAGACTCCGGTGCCGCGGGGACAGGGACGCGCCTGATCCATCGGTCTTGACCGTTGCCGCAACTTCCCGCTAGTCTCGCGCATCCTATCTCGGAGAACGGAACGTCGCACATGGAAAACGTTGTCATTATCGGTTCTGGCTGCGCTGGTTGGACCGCCGCGCTGTATACGGCACGCGCGAACCTGAAGCCGCTGTTGCTGACAGGAGAACAGCCCGGCGGCCTACTGACAACCACGAGCATTGTGGAAAACTATCCCGGCTTTCCCGACGGAATCGACGGGACTGATCTCATGATGCGGATGCAAAAGCAGGCGGAGCGCTTCGGTACGCAGACCCGATACGGGGTGACGGTCACGAAGGTGAATTTCAGCCGTCCACCGTTCCGGCTGTGGTTGGACGAGGAGATGATCGAGACCAAGAGCGTCATTATCACCACGGGCGCTTCGCATCGACACCTGGGAATCAAGAACGAGGCGCTGCTCGAACGCAAGGGAGTGACCTACTGCGCGACGTGCGACGGCGCATTGCCCATGTTTCGCAACCGGGAGGTGGTGGTGGTCGGCGGAGGCGACTCGGCCTGCGAAGAGGCAACGTACCTCACGCATTTCGCATCAAAGGTGTATTTGGTGCATCGGCGTGACCAACTTCGCGCGTCGAAGATCATGGCCGAGCGGGTACTGTCCAATCCCAAGATTCAGCCGGTGTGGGATTCCGTGGTCACGGATGTATCCGACGTCAGCAAGGACATGGTCACAGGCGTACAACTCAAGAACCTCAAGACCAACACGACTTCGAACCTGTCCTGTGCCGGCGTGTTTGTGGCGATCGGTCACGAACCGTCGACCGCGTTGTTTTGCGGCCAGATCGACATGGATGACCAGGGATATATCGTTTGCAGGAAGGGGACATACACGAGCGTGCCTGGCGTGTTTGCCGCCGGAGATTGCGTGGATCGCGTGTACCGTCAGGCCGTCACGGCGGCGGGAACAGGCTGTTCGGCGGCGATTGATGCCGAACGTTATCTCGCCGCGCAACGTGGGTAAGCCGCGCGGCCGGCGGCCGGGATTTACGATTCGGCGGTTTCGATGATTTTGATGAACGTGGTGGCGTCGGGCGCGTCCAACAACCGTTGGCGAAGTTCGTCCTGGCGCAGGAGGCGCGCCAGCGTGCCCACGACACGCAGATATTCCGTGACCATTTGCTTGGGTGTGCCGATCAAGAAGATCAACCGCACGGGTTGACCATCTTTCGCCTCAAAATCAACACCCTCCCGGCTGCGTCCAACGGCGATCAAAATGTCCGAGCAATAGTCGGTTCGGGCGTGAGGAATGGCAACGCCGCGGTCCAACGCCGTGTTGCTGACGCGCTCCCGCTGCAGGATTTCGTTGAAAAAGGCCTCGAAATTGCCCACGCACTTGCTGGAGGCCAGCAACTCGGCCACCTCACGCAATGCGGGAACTTTTTGGCGGCTTTGTAGCTCCAGTCGGATCGCATCGGGACTCAACAACGACGTGATTTTCGATGGAGAAGCTTTGGGTCCGTTAGACATTGGCTCCACTCCATTTCAGTTTCTCTCGCAACACTTCAAAATACGAATGATCCTTCGGTGTGACCAACTGCACGGTGCGCGGGGACCGATGAACTTCCACTTCATCGCCCACTTGCATCCGCAATTGCACCTGTCCATCGACTGTCAACAACAACTCGGCCGCGGCATCCGCCACCAGGCAGCGGATGATCGAGTTCTCTCCCGCAATGACGGAGCGGTTGCTCAGCGCATGTGGACAGATGGGCGTGATAATCAGTGCCCGCGACGTCGGCACCAAAATTGGCCCGCCTGCGCTCAATGAATACGCCGTTGAGCCCGTTGCCGTGGCGAATATCATGCCGTCGCACACATATTCTGTCAACAACTCACCGTCGACAAATAATCGTAACCGGACGATGCGGGACAGTGCTCCGCGCGAAACGACGACGTCATTGAGTGCCCGGTGTGCGGCGCGACGTTTGCCGCTGCGGATCAGCGTGGTCTGGAGCGTATGCCGCTGGCTGATCTGGTACTGGCCGCGCAAGATGTCACGAACGGGGCCTTGGAGCCGGTTGCCATGAATACTGGTCAGAAATCCCAAATTGCCCAAGTTCACGCCGAGGATAGGCGTGGCCGGTCCCTCCAGTTCGCGGGCGACGCGGAGGATTGTGCCGTCTCCACCGAGCACGATCACCATGTCGGCGGTCTTTCCAATTTCCTGTAGCAGGCCAGCCAGCTTCGGTTTGCCGGCGAGAACGGCGGCTTCTCGTTCCAATAGAACGGCGACATGGTGTTCGCGGAGCACGGCCAGTAGTTCCAACAGCCGGCTGCGGGCTTCGGGTTTGCCCGAGTGCACGACGATACCAACTGTCCTGGGAATACGCGATTTCACGGTTTGCGCAGGGCGATGAGGAATTCCTTGTTGCCGGCAGGACCCAGGAGGGGAGACTCAGTCACCCCCAGCAGCGTTAGCCCGAGCGTCTGTGTGGCGAACCCCCGAATCATGTTGGTCACCGCCTCATGCACGCGTGAGTCTCTCACAACCCCGCCTTTTTTCACGAGCTTTTTTCCGGCTTCAAATTGCGGTTTGATGAGCGCCACGAGGGTACCGCCGGCCTTCAACACCGCGACGGCCGATGGCAACACCTTGGTCAGCGAGATGAAGGAGACGTCGATGGTCACGAGATCGACAGTGCCACCCAGATGGTCCGGGGTGAGATGGCGTGCATTGAATTCGTCGTGCACGACGACATGCGGGTCTTGGCGCAGTCTCCAGTCAAGTTGCCCTTTGCCGACGTCGACCGCGTGGACGCGCGCGGCACCGCGTTGTAACAGGCAATCCGTGAACCCGCCCGTCGAGGCGCCGAGGTCAGCACACACGAGGCCGTTGCACGAAATGTGGAACTGGTCGAGTGCCGCTTCGAGCTTATGGCCTCCGCGGCCGACATATTTCTCCGCGGCTTCGACGCTCAATACGGCCTGTTCGTCAACCAGTTCGCTGGGTTTGTGAGCGAGTTGGGCGTTAACGCGCACGGCTCCCGCGAGAACCAGCCGTTTGGCTTTCTCCCGGCTATCGCACAGACCGCGAACAACGAGTTGGGTGTCGAGCCGGGCGCGCATGGCGGGAGCCCTGAGGTTTACATCACGTGATAGTGGTTTGCGTTACGCCGTTCGAGCCGTGGTGCCCAATACGCGAAACTGCGGCGATTTAACCCGCTTGGCGGAGGCTTCGAGCAGCAGATCCTTCACCTTGGCGATGGCGGTCTTGGAATTCAAGCCATACTTGTCCTGCAGATCTTTGTTGTTGCTCGCGTGCTCGATAAAATTGTCGGGCCAACCGACGCGGGCCACTGGTGTGACAATCCGCAGGTCATCCAGTGTCTCGAGCACCGCACTGCCGAAGCCGCCCATCAAGACGTGGTCCTCGATCGTGCATAACACCTTGCAGATGCGTCCGTATTTCTCAATGACGTCCCGGTCAATCGGTTTGCAGAATCGGGCGTTGATCAGGGCGACGGACAAGCCTTCCGCCTGGAGTGCGGCAGAGGTTTCCTGAGCGATGCGCGAGACGGCGCCGTAGAAGAACACCGCGACATCCGTCCCGTGCTGAAGCACTTCGGCTTTGCCAAGCGGGAGGATGGCCGGTCGTTCCTTGATGGGAACGCCTTCGCCAGCGCCGCGGGGATAACGGATGAAAATCGGTCCGTGGTGCTGCAGGGCGGTCCAGAGCATGTCGACCAGCTCGTCCTCGTCCTGGGGCGCCATCAGGATCGCCCGCGGCACGCAGCGGGCATAGGCGATATCGAACAGGCCGTGATGTGTGGGGCCATCATTGGCCGACAGGCCGGCTCGATCCATGGCGAAGATGACATCCAGGTTCTGTAGGGCGACGTCATGGATGATGCAGTCGTAGGCGCGTTGAAGGAACGTGGAGTAAATCGCGCAGACCGGACGGTATCCCATGGTCGCCATACCCGCGGCGAAAATGACCGCATGTTCCTCGGCGATGCCGACATCGAAATAACGATCCGATTTGGCCTGTTGCAGCTTGATCAGGCTCGTGCCGCTGGGCATGGCGGCGGTGATGCCGACAAGTTTGCTGTTTACATCACAGAACCGGATGAGGGTTTCGGCGAAGACATCCTGGTAGTTGGGCGGGGCACCCTCCTTTTTTGCGGGCGACTTGCCCGTGGCGATGTCGAACGGTCCGCACCCGTGGAATGTCTGAGGGTCCTCCAGGGCCCGTTCATACCCCTTACCCTTCTTGGTGAGAATGTGAAGAAGGACGGGCGCATCCTGCTTCTTGGCCCACTGCAACGTGTCGATGAGCAGGGCCGTGTTATGACCGTCCATCGGACCGATGTACCGAAGGCCAAATTCTTCGAACAGCAGGCTGGGGACAATCATTCCCTTGACAGCCTCTTCCACCTTGTGCCCGATCTGTGCCAACTCAGCGCCGCGGGGTAAGCGACCCAGAAAATGTTCCATTCGTTTGTGGGCGGCGGCGTAGGACGGATGGCGCACGAGGCGGTTGAGATACTCGGACATGGCGCCGACGTTCTTGGCGATGCTCCACTCGTTGTCATTCAAAATGACGATCAAACGCTTGGTGGAGGTCTTGATATTGTTGAGCGCCTCGTAGGTAATGCCATTGGTGAGCGCGGCATCGCCGGCGATGCAGACCACGTGCTCGTCCGTTTTGGCATGATCGCGGGCAGCGGCCATGCCGAGGGCCGCCGAGAGCGCGGTGCCAGCATGGCCGGCGCCAAAACAGTCGTACGGGCTCTCGGATCGGAACGCAAACCCCATGGGGCCGCCGGACTGGCGAATCTTGTGAAAATTCTCGCGCCGACCGGTGAGCAGTTTGTGCACGTACACCTGGTGGCTGACATCCCACACGAACCGGTCTTTGGGTGACTCGAAGACCCGGTGCAGCGCCAGCGTCAGTTCCACGACCCCGAGATTGGGCCCGAGATGGCCGCCAGTCTTGCTCAGCACGGTGATCAACTCTTCGCGGATTTCCTGCGCCAGCGTCTGAAGCTGATCCAGCGTCAGCAGCTTCACATCCGCCGGCGTGTTAATCATGTCAAGGTAACGTCCCATGGTGCTCTCCTTGTGGGTCAAAGCAGCCGGCCCCCTTCATCTTCGGACTTATCGCCTTCGCTGTCGTCCAACTCCGTCTCGAACGGTTCCAACGCCACGGTCCCATCTACTTTTCTGGTCAAGACCTCAATCTTTTTTTCCGCTTCCTCCAGCTTCTGGCTGCAGAAGCGGACCAAACGAGTACCTTCCTCGTATTTCTTGAGGACATCCTCGAGCGGCAATTCGGCGGCTTCCATGTCGGCAACGATCCTCTCGAGCCTCTCGATGGCCTGCTCAAACGTTAGCCCGTTCCTGTCCAGAACGGGCTCCGCACCCTTTTTTTTCCCTTTCATTTCGCGTCCGCCGTAGAAGATACCACAGAACCGAAGGTGCCATCAAGCACCTTGGTCGAGATGGTAGTGCCTGGTTGGATGTGGGCTACGCTACGGACAATGCGGCCGGTCTCGGGAATGACCGTGATGCTGTAACCGCGCTGTAACGTGGCGTTGGGGCTAAGAATCTCCAGTTTGGCGCGGGCCTGACCCAAGCGGTGGCGGGCGGCTTCCGTGCGCCGTGCCCGGGCGGTTTGGAACCGGTGTTCATTGGCGCCGAGCCGTTGCCGGCGGTTGACGAGCATGGCTTGCGGGCTGAGCAACTTGAACTTCTGAGCGACGGTTTTCCAACGCGCGCGATGTGCCGCAACAGCCGCACCGGGAGCGCGGTGGAGTCGATGAGCATAATCGTCAAGCTGCTGCTGGTGTTGTCGGATGGTCTCGGCAGGACGATGGAACACATAGCTGGAGGCGAGAGTCGAGAAGCGTTGACGGGCTTCCGCGAGTCGCAGCCGCAAGTCATTTTGCAGACGCGCCTGATACTGGGTGATCTGACGCGCGAATTCATCCTTGGCCTTTACGACGAGTTCGGCGGCGGCGCTCGGAGTGGGAGCGCGCAGGTCGGCAACGAAGTCGGAAATGGTAAAGTCAATTTCGTGACCGACGGCGGAGATCGTGGGGATCTCCGAACGTGCCAGGGCGCGGGCGACCACTTCTTCATTGAACGCCCACAAATCCTCGAGCGAACCGCCGCCGCGGGTGATGATCAGCACATCCAGTGGCAACTGGCCGCTGGCATGCAAGGCGTTGAACTCGTCGATGGCCGCGGCAATTTCCTTGCCGGCGCCATCACCCTGCACGCGTACGGGATTGACGACAATGTGTACATTGGGGAAACGGCGGCTGATGATGTTCAGGAAATCGCGGATCGCCGCGCCCGCGGGCGAAGTAACGAGACCGATGTGTTGGGGTAGGACGGGGATGGGCCTCTTCCGCGCTGGGTCGAACAGTCCTTCCTTTGCGAGGCGCTGCTTGAGTTCCTCGAAGGCGAGTTGCAGTGCGCCCAGCCCTTTGGGCAAGAGTTGGCGGGCGACGAGTTGATACTGTCCGTTCCTCTCATAGACGCTGATGTCACCAAAGGCGATGACCTGCAGGCCGTCTTTAACCGCAAACCCGACTTTCGTTGCGACGCCACGAAAGACCACCACAGCAAGTTGGGCGTTGGCGTCCTTCAGTGTGAAATAGACATGGCCAGAGGACGGTGAGCGGAGATTGGAAATCTCGCCCTCGACCCACACGCTGGGAAATTTCTCTTCGAGCAGGTCCTTGACGCGTCTCGTCAGGTCGGTAACGCTGAAGATTTGTGCAGGCGGCTTTGGCATCGGTCGCTTAGTTCAGGTGCGGCTTAACCCGCTGTAGATTTTGCCGGGCCAGCTCCCAGTAATAATCGTCGGTGACCCACGCCCGGCGCATGGCCAGTGCCCTTTGCAGATTGTCATTGGCCTCCCGCCACCGGTGGGCCGAGGCTAGGGTGATACCGAGTTCGACGCGATGGGGAACGATGCTGGGAGCGAGTTGGGTGGCCCGCTCCAGATCGCGGATGGCATCGTCGAGCGATGCAGATGGAAATTTCCCATAGAGTAGCTCGGCAAACTTGCGCAGGACCCAATTCAACTCGGCCATCTCGCGGTTCCAAACTCCCAACACGTGATAGGCGAGGTCCTCCTTGTCGTCGCGCCGGATCGCGCGTTCCGCCTCTGTCTTCACCTCGCTGGCGAGTGAGACCTTCCGTTTGCCGCCATAGTAAAGAGCCAGTTTGCCAACCGCCACGGCGAGGTACGCGTGGCCTTTGGAATCATCGGGGTCGAGCTTCACGGCGGTTCGGGCCAATTGCTCGGCCTCGATGCAGCACTGCTTCTGTTGGTCGGTATCCTTGGAGAGGGTGCTCGTGTCGATGAGCGCGCGCGCGAGTTTCCACGTGGCTTCATAATTATCGGGAGACTTGTCGTGCGCAGCGCGGTAGGCCTTCAACGCCGAGTCGAGATCAAACCGGGCGAGGGCGGCATCGCCTGCGGCAACTTCCTGCTGCGCCTGAACCCCCGTGACGATTCCGAAAAGGCAAAGAGCCAACCAGAGGCTACGGCTCATAGTCATCCGCGGGGAATTCCGGCTTCATAATCGGCTTGTACCCCCGGGGGAAGGGGACGGGGAACGTGATGACATCGTAGACCCCCGTCGCTTCACGACCGATCCAGCGGGCAAATCCCTTGCCCACGCCATAAGTAACGCCGGCGCCACCACCATGTTCCGCGGTGGTCTTGGTGATTTGATTGGGAACCTCCACGATGCCAAAGAGGACATTGGCGAAGCCGCGGCAAAGTTTGCGGAGAGCGTTTTGGCCACGCGGAACGTCCTCGGTATCCGCCATGGCAGAAACGGGAAGAAGCAGGGCGAAGACCATCAACACACCGAGCAGTTTGGCTTTCATGGTCGCACTATAGCGGCTCCGCAATGGTTCTTCAATTTCTTTCCCCAGCCGCGTGGCCATGATAAAATGGCTCCAGCCGACGCGGCACCGCGGCGTGTATCGGGCTGAGAGACGGCCCGGAAACAGTCTGCCGAATTTATGACTTGTGAGACGTGCCCCCGGCACAACCGTTATTTCTTGGCGATCTCTTCACCGGTTTTCTTGATGAAGGGCGTGAATAGCTCGATGGGCAACGGGATGAAGGTCGTCGTGTTGTGCTCACTGGCGATCTCCGCCATCGTTTGCAGAAAACGCAACTGCAGGGCGATGGGTTGCGCGGCGATCATGCCGGCCGCCTGCACGAGTTTCTCGGCCGCCTGAAACTCGCCCTCGGCATTGACGACCTTGGCGCGACGTTCGCGCTCCGCCTCCGCCTGTTTGGCCATGGCGCGCTTCATTGTGTCGGGCAGCACGACATCACGGACCTCCACACTGGTGACCTTGACGCCCCACGGCTCGGTGTGCTTGTCTATGATTTCCTGAAGCTCTTGATTGATCTTGTCGCGCTGGGCCAGCAACTCGTCGAGCTGCGACTGGCCGAGTACGCTACGCAGTGTTGTCTGGGCGATCAGCGAACTGGCTTTGAGATAGTTCTCCACTTTGACCACCGCCGATTGCGGGTCGACGACACGGAAGTAAATGACCGCGTCCACCGTGGCGGGCACGTTGTCTCGGGTCATCACTTCCTGTTTCGGCACCTCGATCGTGATGACCCGGAGATCGATTTTGACCATGCGATCCACAATCGGGATGAGCAGGATCAGCCCGGGCCCTTTGGCGCCCAATAGTTTGCCCAATCGAAATATCACCCCACGCTCATACTCGCGCAGGATGCGAATCATCTGTGGCAGCACGATCGCGCCCAACACGCACAACACCACTATCCAAGGGATTAGACCAAACGATCTTTGAGCAACGTCCATGATCGACACTCCGTTAGGTAAGTTTGGGTTTCACTTTCAATGTCAGTCCCTGCCTCTCGACAATCTCGACGCGCTGGCCTCGCTCCACAGGCACATCACTGACGGCCTGCCAGTATTCTCCTTCGACGAACACCTTGCCGCCCCGGCCGTTAATATCCGTCAACGCCGTCACCACCTTGCCGTGCATTGTCTCCGCGCCGGCCTTGACGGGCATCCGTTGCGCCCGTAAGCCGCTGCCCACCACGAAAATGAAAAACAATGCCGTTACCGCCGTGGCCGGTACCACCCACGCCAGGGACAACCTCAAGTACGGATTGGAACGGTCAAACAACATGAGCGCGCCGAGGAAAAACGCCACGATACCGCCGGCCGTCAGAATCCCGTGAGTAGGGGAAAACGCATCGATGAGAAACAGCGCGACCGCCACGCCAAACAACACCAGTCCGGCCACGTTCATCGGCAGCGCCGTCGCCAGATACAGCAACAACACCAACGCGATCACGCCCGCCACACCGGGTAGTATCGCTCCGGGGCTGGTCAGTTCCCCAATGATCCCGTACATGACAATCAACGTCAGGACCAGCATCATCTGCGGATGCGCAATGGCCTGAAACACCTTTTCGCGCAGGGACATCGGAAACTCCGCCACCGTCGCCGCAGCCGTTTTCAGTTTCTTGTTGTTCACCTCGCGCGCGTCGAGTTGCTTCAATAGGGCTTCGCGATCCTTCGCGATGAGATCGATCACTTTCAATTGCAGCGCCTTTTCCGCGGTGATCGCCGCGCTCTCGCGCACCGACGACCTCGCCCACTCCGCATTCCGCTTTCGTTTGATGGCGATGCTCTCGATGTAACTGCTGTAAAAATTCTCCAGCTTCTCCTTCATCGTTTTGTCGATCTCGCCACCGCCCATCTCGACGGGGTGCGCCGCGCCGATGGCGGTGGCCGGCGCCATCGCCGCCACGTCGGCTGCCAGCGTGATGAAACAGCCGGCGCTGGCTGCCTGTGCCCCTTCTGGCGCGATATAGACGACCGTCGGCACGGTGGAGGCAAGAAACTTCTGCACGATCTCCTTGGTCGGATCGAGCAGCCCGCCCGGGGTGTCGAGTTGGATGATCAAACATTGCGCGCCTCGCAAGGCCGCTTCGTCGACGGCGCGGGAAATATAGCTGGCCGTTGCCGGGCCGATCACGCCGTTGACTGTAATGAAGCACACGGTCTCTGCGTGCCCGGTCCCTTGATCGGTCCCGCAAAGGGACGAGCCTGCCGCTACTACCAGGACGCAGGTAGCCAGAATTGCTCCCCAGCGTTTCATGGCGGCCCCAGCCTATCACATCCGTCGTCGTGAGCAACGCGAAATCTCTCGACAATGACACCAGAGCGCAGAGCTGTATGAGACCTGAGATGGCTGCCCAGATCGTCGCTCCTATACGGGTCTATCCTGAGAGACTTGTGTTGAACGTCTGCGAACTGGCGGACTTCTTGAGGGTTCGCAAAACCGTGGAAATTGGCACCGCTTTGGACGGTTTGCGAGTCTGCAGTTGGAACTTCCGATGCCTGCCGCCTCACGTTAACGGTTGCTCGGATTCGTCATCGCCCACAGATTGAAGGTAAGCGTGTCTGCTGCGATACAGTTCCAACCGAGACTAAGGTCGTCTGCCGACCCTCAATTCGACGCCATCCTTCAGCGACTCTGCCGTTTGGAAGGGACAGTTCATGCCGAGGATGCCGAGGGCCTCGATTACTGCGGCATCCATGCCCGGCAGGTCGCTTAATTCCATCATCACGTCCATACCCGAGCTGGAAATTTCCTCCTGTTTGGACCGCGGTACGTCGGACAACGGTACCCTCAAGGATATGCTTGGCATAAGTCCCGATGGTTTGGCAACCTGGACATCGGTCTTCCATCCCGCGTCACGAAAGACGGAATCCAACTGTGCGCCGAATGCAATGCTTTCATCATCGCCGGCATTGGAAATTGTGGTGATCCTGGAGCCGGCATAGGGAGCGAGGATCACCCTCATACCCTCGTGCTGCTCGGGTGTGATTTGTCGCTTCGATGCGGAGTTTCTCTGGCAGACGGCGAACTTCCAGAAGTTGGACACGACGGTGTAATTCTGGTCGATCCATTGGTTGACGGGATGCCACAGGCAGTCGTAGGTTTGCCAACCATCGATGATCACGATCGGCGGGGGATTGGCCTTGAGCTCGAGCAAGGTCTGTTGAGTCAATTCGTTGGTGAGCGGACCCTGGATGAGCGGGTAGTACCAGATCACTCCGGTAACGGGTCGCTGGCCGGATTCGAAGTACATCTCCGGTGACTGGCCCCAGACGTAGAACGGTTCATGGAGCGTTTCGGCCAGTTTGCGGCTCTCGGCGTAGTTGTCCGTCTTATGGAGGTCGCCGGAGAGCTGGTCGAGCGGGATGCGATATTGGGGAATCTCATGGAGTAGCAGCAGCGCCAGAGCGGACAGGGTGATCGGGATCGAACGGTGGAGGCGCTGGACTGCCAGCCCGGCTCCAAGACAGAGCACCGGCATCCAGACGATTTGCTGGTAGCGGTAATGGCCGCCGAGCCAGATCATGAGCCAGACGGATGCGGCCAGCAGGGTGTAGGCGCGGTGCCGGCGGAGCACGACGTACGCGCTCAAGACGACGAGCGGCCAAAGCAGCCAGAGTTCCGGCGTGAAGAGTTGGGCGAGACCAGCGAGCCGCTCGGGCCAGGAATCGTAGAGTTTGTGCGCGGCGTACCAGCGGTTATATTGCCAGAGCGCACGCCACATACGCACCTCCAATGATGATGAATGAGGGTTTGAACAGGCAGCCCGCGACCACGATTGCCCCCGTCAGCCAGTACCTTTTCCGCGTTGCAGCTCCGTAGCCGAGTACCGCGAGCAGAGCCAGCCACACCTCGACAAACGGCTCGTTGGCCTGCATGTAGGCGTCTGCCTGAATAACCGTCCAGAAGACGCAACCCCATAGACCGGCACCGGCCCAGTAGAGCGCGAATAGAGTGGAAACCGCTGCGGTGGTGCCAAGCAGCCAGATTTCCCAGTCGCCGTACCCGATAAGCTTCTCGGCGATAGCATCCACGAGATAGACGCCTGGCGGCTTGTGGTCGAATACGTCCACGTAGAGCCGTTTTCCGTGGAGCATCTCGTTGGCGATGACGGCGAAACACGCCGGATCGTTCGTCAGTGGGAAGTGGAGGTAATGGTAGCGCGTCCAACCAATGACGAGGGACAGCAGCAACAACCACACACACGGCCAATGGCTGAGGCGGTTCATGGCGGAACTAGTGCTACTCGGTTGCGCGTGCGTGGTCAAGCCGTGAACGGGGTCTCTTGGTGGTGAGCACAGCAGCGCGCAATCGGCTGGGCGTAACGTTTCGCAACCTCGGGAATTGGACGTGTGGTGACCGACTGCCCGCGTGGCTTTCGCCTCTGGTTGGGCCTCACCTTGAACCCCTTCCGCCGCATTAGCAATGCGTGCGCTTTGTTGTAGTCTGCTGCTTGGCGTGGCCTCGCTTTGTACCGATGTAGCTTGTCAGCTTCCACAAGGCGTCAGTTGCAAAATATCCACTTCGGATTGGTTGCCACAAAGCAAACAAGCGACCGAAGCCCCGCTTCATCTTTCGGATGCGAGTCGATTCCGCCTTCCAGTGATTGGACGGTTCGGATAATAGCCGTCGGGTGCTACTTCTGCAATCCATCCACGCTTTGGACGATTTGCGAACCTGGCGGCTTGAACTTCCGAGGGGTGCCGTTGCGCGGTCGGCAAATCTTCGGCGCGTCTCGCTCCGCTGGTGCGACACTCGGCTTACTGGCCAGCTTGCAGTCGCGCAAGCGCATCTCGCGCGTCGGCATAATCGGGCTTGATGCGCAACGCCTGTTCGTAATGCGGGATGGCCTCCTGTACCCGGCCGGCTTGCTCCAAGGCGACCCCCAAGCTGAAGTGCACCTGGGCATCATTGGGTCTGATCCGTAACGCTTGCTCGTAGTGTCCAATCGCCTCCTGCCGCTTGCCTTGTCCCATCAAGGCCAGCCCCAGATTGAAGTGCGCATCGGCGTAATCGGCCTTGTTTCGCAACGCGTGCTCGTAGTGGCCGATCGCCTCCTCTAGCTTGCCTGCTTCGAACAAAGTACCCCCCAGGTTGTTGTGCGCTTCGGCATAATCGGGATTGATCCGCAACGCCTGCTCGTAATGCTGAATCGCCTCTTGTACCCGGCCGGCTTGCTCCAAGACGCCCCCCAAGTTGTTGTGCGCCTCGGCCATGTCCGGCTTGAGCCGTAGTGCCTGCTCGTAGTGTCCAATCGCCTCCGGAACCTTGCCCAGTTGTTGTAGGGCAACTCCATAATTGTAGTGCGGCTCGGCGTAATCGGGGTTGAAACGTAGCGCCTGCTCGAAGTGCGCAATGGCTTCCGCCTCCTTGCTCTGTTGAAGCAAAACGCTCCCGAGATTGTAGTGCGCCTCGGCGCAACGCTCGACGCTCACTAACAGGTTAAACGCTACCGAGAAACCCAGCAGGAGGCCCCAGCCCCAGCGCACCGCGCGCCGCCAGACCGGCTGGTAAGCCTGCCCCGACTCCGACGTCGGGGCCAGTGCGCGCTCCAAACCCAGGATGCCAATCACTGCCAGCAAGAGCAGTGCAGGCAGAAAGTCCACCTCATAGCGGAAGCTCGCGCTCCAGAAGAGACCAACGGTCAGCGCGCAAGTCCCAAACAGCAGAACCACGGCTGTTACAAACCAGCGCAAGGTCGAGCCAGCCCGTTCCGACCGATTCTGCCACGCCAGAGGTACGGCTAACGCCAACCACACCAGCGGAATATTCGTGAGGATACCGAAGGGAGTCTCAATCTGCATATAGCTCACGGGCCGGGGTGGCACGGCGATGTCATGCACGAACGGAAAATGAGCAACCCAGCGTGCCGGTTCCAAAACGTACACGCGGAAATTGAACCAGAGGTAATCCAAACTGAAAAATCGCAGCGTAACCTGTCGCTGTCCGGACAATACGTAACGCTGCCCGAATTCAAATGGACTGTTGAATCGCAGGGCGTTGTACAGCATCAACCCCAACCCGATGAGCATGATCGGGACGGTCGCCGCCAGCAACGGAGCCCAGACCTTCCGGCGCTCACGCCATGCTTGGACTACGGGCACCAGCAGGATGACCGCACCGAACAACAAGGAGGGCCGCGCCCCCACCGCCAGCCCGTAGGCCAGGCTCGCTGCTGCCAGCCACCAGCCCCTCCGCCCCGGCTCGTGTAACGTCTTCCAAATCGCCGCCAAGGCCAGCATCGTCAGCGCATACCCACCAATGATGGCCACCTCGTAAATATCACACCGCGCCAACAGCAACGGCGTGAACGTGACCAAACCCAGTGCGAGCGTGCCGGCCGCCACCACCGCCACGCTGACTTCGGCGAAGTAACGCCGCCAGAGCGCGCACAACAGACCCACGCTAACCAGGAAACCGACCACGCAAAAAATCACCCCGGCGTCTTTTTGGGGCAGATAGTGGCCGGTCAGCGCCACATAGGGCCAGAACAACATCACGGCGGGCGTAATCCCAAAATAGAGGTAGAACTTCCCCTTGTAGTAACTCAGGTCGAGCACCCCATAGCGGGCGTTGGCCGTCCGGTCGTAGGGGTCGGCGAGTTGCGCGAGCCCGGGCGGCGCCTCTTTTTTCAGGCTGAGCTGGCCAGCGCGAAAACCCTGTACCAACAAATTGTAATAAGTGTCAGCAGCGTTCAGACTCGTCGACGCCAAAAAGCCCGAGTGGGCGGTGTACGCATAAACCCCGATGACCAGCGCGCACACTGCGCCCAAGATTCCGCGTTGCATCCACGAGCACCTTGCTCTGGGTGCCTCCGCCTCGCGGCCATCTGACTGGCTATCGATCATCTCTGGAATGAGGCCCACGCTCTTCAAGTTCCCAACAGTCGGAAGATAAGGGCGGCGACCAAGCAGCCGAAGCCGCCCTTCATCCTTCGGATGCAAGTCGATTCCGCCTTCCGGTGATTGGACGGCTCGGATAATAGCCGTCGGGTGCCACTTCTGCAATCCATCCCCAAGCTGGACTCGAAGTGTCCGACACCTCGTTCACTGAGCTGCCCGTCATTCTCACGCGTGGATGAGGCGTCGGACGGTCGATGGGGTGAACATTCCGTCGCACTAGGCAACGGCTTTTCTGTGAGTTCTTTCCCTTGCGCGGGTCCACAAGCCTTCGGTAAGCTGGCCGTGATGAAGCTCGAAGGCAAGACGGCCTTGGTGACGGGCGCTGGGAAGCGGGTGGGGCGGGAGATCGCGCTCGGCTTGGCGCGGCGCGGGGCCAATGTCGTGGTGCATTACAACACGTCGGCGGCGGATGCGCGAAGCGTGGTCCGGCAGATCAAAGCGCTCGGCGTGGATGCGATCGCCGTAAAAGCCAATCAAGCCAGCGCGCGTGAGGTGCGCGTGGCGGTTGGCAAAGCCGTGAAATATTTTGGCGACATCCACGTCCTCGTGACCAGCGCGGCGGTGTACAAGAAGACGCCGTTCGACACGCTGACCGAAAAAGATTGGGACTTCCACATCGACGCGAACCTGAAGGGGCCATTTCTGTTCGCGCTGGAAGTCGGACGGCGCATGAAAGCGCGCAAGATCGATGGCAAGATCATCACGTTTGCCGACTGGGCGGCGATTCGGCCCTACGCGAATTATTTGCCATACTGCGTCTCGAAGGCGGGAGTGATCTGTTTGACCAGATCCCTGGCCAAAGCTCTTGGGCCGAAGGTGCAGGTCAACGCCATCGCCCCGGGGCCTATATTGCTTCCGCCAGACTTGACCGAGCAGGAGAAGCAGGAAGTGGTTGACGCGACGATCGTCAAGCGTATCGGCTCGCCGCGGGATATCGTCAACTCCGTCCTCTTTCTCATCGAAGGCAGCGATTTCATCACCGGCCACACGCTGCTGGTGGATGGCGGTCGCTTGATTGCAGGAGTGTGAAACATGTTCCGGGTGACAAAGCATATTGAATTTTGTTACGGGCATCGGTTGCTGAATTACGACGGGAAGTGTCGGCATTTGCATGGGCACAATGGCCGGGTGGAGGTGCACATCGAAGCCGACAAGCTGGACGCGCGCGGCATGGTCCACGATTTCGCCGAAATCAAGGAGACGATCAAGAACTGGATCGACGGAACGCTCGATCATCGGATGTTGCTGCACAAGGACGACCCGATACTGCCGATACTGAAGCAGCGCGGGGAAGCGTTCCACGTCATGGACGAAAATCCCACCGCCGAGAACATTGCGAAACTTATTTTCGACCACGCACGGTCGAAGGGATTGCCGGTTGTCGAAGTACAGCTTTGGGAAACGCCCACGTCATCAGCCAGTTACCGCGGCTGATCCTCTGTCACTCGCCCTTTGAAGGACCGCTCTTGATCTGCCCTCCTTGAACCGCGAGGCAATCTGGATTACGTTGTCGCAAGGTGACACGGATGTACGGGCAATGGCATATGGCTTGCCATTCGTCACAGGCCGCAATGGTTGGGGCCCTGATGGGCGGCGCGGTGTGCTTCGGCTTGATGCCCGGCGCGTTCGCCCAAGAGGCGCAAACCAATCGACTGGTCGGATACATCTCGCCATCTCTGTTATCCTCTCCGGTGACGCCAGACTCTTCGACCGAGACGAATGTCGACGCGAACACGGCAATCGCGGCTCCATCCTGGAGTGAGATTCTCAAGCCAAACTCTAGGACTCCCGGCGATCGTCTGGTGAGTTTCGAGCAGGAATACGGTATGGATCAGGAAAGCGGGTCGCCGTTTGGCAGGGTGCTGCAAGTCGCCAAGTACGGGTTGGACCAAGCGTGCTTTACGGTGCAGGAAGCGGCCCGGAAACTCGAATTCAAGTACGATACTGCGGATGCTGCCTCCGGTGTTCTTGGCGGCGACGCGGGCAACCCGCAGTATTCCCTCCCCGTGTTTGGTCGATTCAGCCACGCGCAACTGCAGACGGTCGTCAAGGTACACGACCCGCAGACTGGCCAGGCGTTTATGGGCGTAAAACTGACCGTGCCGTTCGGGCCGGGTGGATAAGAGGCCTCCGAGATTCGTCGCGGCGAGACGCGTCAACCCCATCCTGCCAGCCAGGTTGCGCTACGGCTCCGGTTCGTCAGTGCGAGGGAGGCTTATCGATTCCGTACACCAGAATTTTAAAGCTGCCCGGAATGATCTTCGGACGCTGTCGCGGAGCGGCGGGTTCGGGCGGCGGTTGGGCTTCGAATTTTGCCGAGGCGAGATAAATCTTGTGGGTGACCGGATCGAGCGCCATGGTGCGCGCCCGGCGCTCAGTCCCCAACTGTTGCACCACAATGAGCTTGTCGGGCGAGTCTTCATGGGCCACAGTGACCGTGCCATCCCCGTTCGCGCTGAACGCGCACTGGGTGGTGCCCGGGTCGAACGCATTCGCGTCAACCCCGTCTCCGATGGGAACCGTCGTGACCACTTTGCCGGTTGTGCTGTCGATCATTGCCATCAATTTGTTGTGGCAGCCAGCAAAGAGCCGATGGTGAACGATGTCAATCGCCAGTCCGGACGCCTCTTCGCCGGGGGCGATGGGCCACGTGTTCACAATCTGGTGCGTCTTGGTGTCGATGGCGATGATGACGCTCTTGTCTTCGATGTTGTCATACAGCCAGCTTTCGGGTCGACTGTGGCAAACTCGGGTCGGCCCGGCAACGCGATGGTGGTGATGACTTTGCCCGTTGTGGCATCGAACACGGTGGCCGACTGGCCGCGCCCGTTGAATGTGTAGACCTCCTGCTGGCCCGGATCGTACAGGATGGCATCGGGACCTTTGTCGGTGTCGACTTTGGAGAGCGTCTTCAGCTTTTTCGTGTCGACGATGCTGGCTTTGTCCTCCTGGCCATTGCTGGTAAAGGCGCGTTGGAGATCCGGCGCCAAAGCAATTCCATGGACGCCCGGCGTGTCGGCGATCTCGCCCACGACTTCCTCCTTGTCGATATCAATCACCACAACCTTGGTGGCGTGGCTGACGTAGAGGCGGCGGGTGGCTTCGTCGATGGACAGGTAATCCCAGCCGCCTTCACCGCCGACGGCAATTTCCTTCAAGAAATGGCACGGGCCATCCGCGCGGGAGGCCGCGGTGCAGAGGAAGCAGCAGATGCCGGCAACAGCGATGACGACAGAATGACGACGATGCGGTTGTCCAAGCATGGCAGGCTTCTCCGTTGCTGAGATTGAGTAAACGATAGGTGACCACGAATGCGTTTTGCAAGAACAAAGGGACGGCGTCGCGTCCTCCCAATGGCCTCCCCGCGCCTTGACTTGAAGCATGAGAAGAAACGGGCGATACTTCTTGGAGTGATGGTGATGAACAACAGACGAGCCAGTCATACACTCGACAGTTACGTGTGGTGCGTCGCCATCGGGGCCTGGGTTTGCGCGATGGCGGTGTCGTGCGCGGATCGGACTGCAGCAAACGGACCGACCGGTGCGTTGGTAACGCCGGGGGAAGCCAGTCCAGAGTCCGCCGACCTTGAATTTGACGGGCTGATCGGCAGAATCGATCCCGATGGCGGGTCGATCACGGTGGAGCATTGGCCATTGTCGAAGACGTTCAAAGTGCCCCCGGACTGCGAGGTCGATATTTCAACCAACGCGAATGCCCGGCTGGCGCAATTGAAGATCAACGACCCGGTGGCCGTTATCTACTCGGAAGTCGGCAAGGATCTCGTTGCCACCCGCATCGCGCGCCGAGGGAGGGCCTACGAGCGGGAGCAACGGGAGAAGATGGAACGTCTCAACGACATGTTGTATCCCAGCCCGAACCAATAGGGCGGAACCCGGCTTTTGCTCTTTCCACCACGAATCCACGCAGAGTAAGCTCACGGTATGCAGGAAAAGTCTGCGGCGGTGTCAAGGAGTGAGGCTGTCGAGAAGTTTAAACGGCGAGACTGGTTGGCCGCAGTCATTCTATTTGCGGTGAGCCTGGCGATCCGCGTGCCGTTTCGCAGCCATTTCGCCTACCATTGGGACAGCGCCCAATTTGCTTTGGCGATCGAGCACTATGACGTTTCGCTCAGCTTGCCCCATGAACCGGGATTTTTTCTGTTCGTCATGCTTGGGCGCGTGGTCAATCTGCTCGTGGGAGACCCGCACACGAGTCTGGTGTGGATGAACATGCTGGCCGGTGCCGGTCTCGTGGCGCTCGGGTATTTGCTGGGCGCGGCCTTGTTTGGCCGTGATTGCGGGTGGGTGACCGGCGCCATTTTGGCGACGAGTCCGTTATGCTGGTTTCAAAGCGAGGTGGTGTTTTCGACACTGCTGGATGCGACATTGGTCACGGGGACCGTGTTGGTGTGCTGGCGGGCGATACGGCGTGGCGGCACTTGGACGTGGGTATTCGCGGCGGGGGCAATCGTGGCGGTGCAGGCCGGGGTTCGGCAGCCGACAACACCATCGCTGTGTCCAATCTGGCTGTACACTTTTTGGAAGTTTCCGCGACCGCGCTGGCGCAAGTTCGCCGTCGGAGTATTGGTGGCCGGGATGCTGTGTGCGGCGTGGTTTATCCCCATGGTGCACATGTCCGGCGGACTCGGCATGTATCTTCGACTGTACCCGGAACGGATGCGGAAAGATGCGCCACTCTCCGCGCTGGGAGGAGGCCCGGAGCATCTGATCCGTAGCGCGGCCATGATTGTGGGCAGTTGTTGCGTCGGGCTTCTCGGCGCGGGACTGCTGGCGGGATCTGAATTCATCTCATGGGCGACGCGGAAGGACCGCAACCGGGCCGCCCTTGCGAATCGTGGTGAGGAGTTGTGGTTCCTGGCCATGTGGATCGTTCCGATGGTCATATTTGGGCTCGGGGTCTACACTGTTATGCCCGGGTATATCCTGTGCTATTTTCCGGCGGTGGCCATCCTGGCGGCTTGGGCGATCAGCAGACTTGTGGCAAGGTTTGACCACGTGTCCCCGCGACCGCGTCATGGTGGATTGATGACGGTTATCGCAAGCATCTCGCTTATCAATGGCGCCGTGTTTCTGCTGCCGCCGGGAGAGACAACGTTCTTGCGGGGGAACCTGTCGCTGACGGCAGCCGAGATTCGCAATCACGACCGCCAGTTGGGTCAGTGGGTTCAGGCCATCCGTGAAAGATTTCGCCCCGACGAGGTGGTGATCTGTCACTATCACCAGTTGTTCTACTATGGATTCCGTCAGTTCGAATACCACTTGCCGGAGTACGAGAACTGGCTGTTGACGGTCGACCGCGCATTGCGGCCGCCGTTCAACCAGAAGCTTTGGTGCGCCAGGAACCATCAGGTGGAATTCGCGGACCGATTTGAGGCCCGTAGACACAAAACGCTGGTTCTGGTGGTTCCGCCGGGGGGAACCGTCGATGAGTTCGCGCCCATGCTGGACGTTCACAATGCGAAGAAATGGGAAATTCCTCATAGTGCGCCGCTGTTCACGCTGACCGCTACTGCGGAATGACGGGACACGGCAAATCGCCATCGTGGAATCCACGCGATGATCGCCACACTCCTGATTGGCTTGACCCCGGGCCATGGAAGGAGTTGACTTTGAAAGCAAGAGGGAGTGTCCGCCTATGAACCGAGACGCATTGACCACACCGACGCTGGAAGCATTGCTGCAAGCGCCATCCTTGGCAATTCTTGCCGTGGACAAACAAGGGTGCGTGATCCTGTGGAGCCCATCCGCCTCACGCATGTTTGGCTGGACCGAGTCCGAGGTGCTGGGACGTTTCCTCCCCATTGTCCCGGAAGAGCAGCGGCAAGAAGTTTATGATCGGATTCAAAGCGGACTGAAGGGCGAAATCATCAGTGCGTTCGATGTGCGCCGCCTTCGAAAAGACGGCTCGCTGGTTGATATCAGCCTGTGGAGCGCACCCCTGCAAGACAGCAAGGGTGAAGTCATCGGGATACTCGGTCTGTATGCCGACATCACGGCGCGCAAGCAGGCCGGGGCGGAACTGAGCCGAGTGCTCGGCGCGGTGTCGGACTGTATCTATAGCGGCGAATTCGATCCCGATGGCCGGTTTTACTACCACTACTATTCGGCGGCGGCGGAGCGGATCCTGGGGCGACCGCCGTTGTTTTTCCTGGCGGGCCGGGAGCGATGGCTGAATGTTGTCTATGCCGAAGATCGACCACGCCTAGCACAAGCATTCAACCGGTTGCGGACCGGCCAATCAACCTCCGAAGAAGAAGAGTACCGCATTGTCCTGCCCGATGGCACAATCCGCTGGGTGCGCGATAACGTTGTGATGTCGCCAGGGACGAAGGGGCATCGTTTTGTAAACGGTGTGCTGAGCGATATCACCGCCCGCAAGCAGGCGGAGGCAGCACTGCAAGAGACCAAGGCGGAACTGCAGCAGGTGCTCGCCGCAGTGTCAGACTATATTTGGAGCGGTCAAATTGATTCGGATGGTCGGTTTTCCTACCGCTACAATTCGCCGTCGGTGGAACGGATCCTCGGACAACCCGCAGAGTTTTTTCGCGCGGGCCCGGGGCGATGGCTGAGCATCCTTCACCCTGAAGATCGCCCTCGCGCCGCTCAAGCAACAGATCGGTTGCGGACCGGCCAGTCGGCCTCCGAGGATGAAGAGTACCGCATTGTTTTGCCTGATGGCGCAATCCGGTGGGTGCGCAACAGCGTTACCATCTCGCAGTCACCCGATGGCCTCCGTTGCCTGAATGGTGTGGTGACCGATATCACCGCCCGCAAGCAGTCGGAGGAGGCATTGCGGGAGAGCGAGGCGAGGTTCCGTGGGATCTTCACGGGTGCTCCGACTGGTATCGCTCTGGCTTCGCGCGAGGGACGGTTTCTCCATGTGAACCCCGCCTTTTGCGAATTCCTTGGGTATTCAGAGCAGGAACTGCTCAGCAAGACAATCCCTGATATCACGCATCCCGACGACCGGGAATGGACTGACGAGGTCAGGCGTCAGATATGGGAAGGGGAGAAGCCTCTGATTCGCAGCTACGAGAAGCGTTACCTCCGCAAGGACGGTCAAGTAGTGTGGGGTAAAGTCAGCACCACGTTGATCCACGATGCAAGAGGAGAGGCCAGATGTTCCATCTCTCATGTGGAAGACAGCACCGACTCTCACCGAATGGGAGGATTACAAAATTCTCGCCTTGGGCTTTGGAAACGTCGACGAGGTTGCAGAACGGCAAATCAAGAACGTCTGCCGATGAAGAAGGAACTTCGTAGATTAGTCAACCTGGTGAAGAGCAAACTCTAACCAAAGTCTGCAGCGAGGCGGCTCCCAGTTGCTCGACGATGCGGCGGTGGAGTTGCGAGGGTAGTGGAAGGCCGCAAGCCGTGGGGAAGAGGAGGCTCTCGTGTTTGGGCCGTGGCGCTATCGTGAGGCGTTCGAACGTGCCGAAGCCGATGCCAAGCCAGGCCGTGACGTGATGTTCCCTACGCTGAGACACACGTGCATCTCACGGCTCGTTTTGGCTGGCGTGGACATTCGTACTGTGCAAGAGTTGTGGGACACAAGACGGTCACCATGACGATGCAATACTCACACCTTGCCTCACAGCACAAGCGCCATGGGGTGGAAGTCTTGGAAGGCGAAATCGCCTCGGAAGTTACGGCAAATCTTACGACAGTGAACTCTGGGCAAGGCGCGGGAGTTGTCGCAAGTGGTACGTCATAAACCAGTTGCCCGGGTGGCGGAACGGCAGACGCATCGGACTTAAAAGCCGTTTTTAAGCATTTGTGCTCCGGTTAGCCACGGTATGCTTGAAGCCTCTATGCTTACACGCACCAATGGTTACAAGGCTTTTAAGGTAGTTTGTTCGTATGCTCGGCTTAGCACGAGTTCTCCCGTGTTTTGTTGATCGGGTTGCAACCACGGGTTGCAACCAAAGAGTGTAACAAAGTTTGCTACGGGCAAAGAACGCAGCCTGGGCAATCAAGACGATGGGCGTTGACATCTGGTAGCATTATGCTACCCTTTAGGCATGAGCCAGCCTGTGAAACTGTCAGATGCATTGGTCTTGGACGCCCGACTGGCCGGGAAAACGGTCGAGCGTTCCATTGCGGGACAAGTAGAGTTCTGGGCCAGAATCGGCAGGGCTATCGAGCCGTTACTCCAGGGTACGCAGGTGGTCGCCTTGTGCCGTAATGCTGCGACCCACCCGTTGTCCGAGTGCCTGAAATCCGTGGATTCGTCTGCCGGTCGCCGCCACGTGACCGACTTTCTCCAGAGCCAGCCCTGGCCGCACTACGAACCGCACCCAGACCAACCCGGCGTGCTCGTCCGCATTGAAGCGAACGGGAAACGCACGGTCGGGCGATTCGTCAACCGCCAGTTCCAGCCGGTCAAGGTGAAAGCCGCGCGGGGATGAGCCTGCCGCTCGACCGCCGCCCAGTCATCGTTGCACTCGCGGGGCCGAATGGCGCGGGCAAGACCACTTTCTACCACGCCCATCTCCAGCCCGCCGGGCTGCGTTTCGTTAACGCCGACGTACTGGCGCGGGAACTGAACCTTGATCCCTACGCGGCCGCGCGCCTGGCCGATGCGCTCCGCCGGCAACTGGTGGACCAGCGTGAAAGTTTCGTGTTTGAAACCGTGTTCTCTGATCCGGTCGGCGACAAGCTGACTTTCCTGAAAGAAGTGGCGACAACCGGGTACAACGTCGTTCTGTGCTTCATTGGAATCTCCGGTCCGGAAGTTTCCGAAGAACGCGTCGCGATGCGCGTCTCGCAGGGCGGACATGATGTACCGGCCGAAAAGTTGGTCTCGCGATTTCCTCGCACGCTAGCGAACCTCAAGACTGCCATTCGCGACCTCCCGCATGTGTGGATTTTCGACAACGACGTTCTCCGGACTCCGTTCCGTCAAGCGGCTGTTTTTGAGAACGGCCAGCGGGTTGCCCTGAATGAGCCGGTGCCCGAGTGGCTCGCGCCGTTGTTGTGACTACAGGAACTTAATCAGGTAATCGTCAGATAATCGTCAGACGAAACCGGGTAATCGTCAACTTTCGGGGCGAAGCGTCAGGTGAGCGGCTAGCAGTACGGTCCGGAATCGTCCGATGGTTGCCAACTAGCAGCAGACGTCGAGATCAAACACGTCATAAACCCGCCAAATCCGCCATTCACCTTCCCACACCGACCGTTGGGAAACAGGACATTGCTCTCGGAGTCTGGAAAGGGGACACAAAGGGGATAAACGAGACACTGGATAATCCCGACAAACCCGACATTGAGCCTGTCGCAAACGGGACACACCTGGCGGCCACCTGTACATGCCGCAGGCGCGGATGCCCATCGAACCGGAACACGGTGACGCGCCACGGTTCTTGGGGCCACAGGAACTGGGCCACGGCATCGCGGATCACCACACCCACCCGCAAGGCTTGTTCGACCGCCCGGCGAACATCGGGCAAGGAATGCTTCTCCAGCAACCGCAACACGCGGATGTATTCCCGTGTGCCGTCGCCTGCTCGCTCGTCCTCCAGGCGACGCCGCAGCGTGGCGAAACACTCGGGTAACTCCCAACCGGCCAGCGGCTTCAAATGATTTCACGCACGAACTGCTCGCCGAATCCCACTTGGGACTCCTCGTTGCCGCAATACTGTTCCGGCCCGAAAGAGCGATGACATTTCTACTTCTTCGAATCGATATCGCCGGACTTTTTGATGGCACGCAACAGGCGCCAACCGAGATAAGCCGCCATCAGATAACCGGCACCGCCAAATACCGACACACCAGCAACCGTAGGCGGTGCTTTCATGCTCCAGAGGAGAGCGGAACTCACAAACAAAGCGGCGGTCATCACGCCGAGCACCA
>Ga0116126_1000120_pt1 | contig 69892 bp, 67 predicted proteins | sample June2015DPH_16_5_FD_89730 | JGI IMG/M metagenome (GOLD analysis project Ga0116126, IMG submission 89730) | Peatland microbial communities from SPRUCE experiment site at the Marcell Experimental Forest, Minnesota, USA - June2015DPH_16_40 | ecosystem: Environmental > Terrestrial > Soil > Wetlands...
CAGAATTGACGGCCCTCCTTCAGGAAATTCGTACGGAGACGCGGGCCCGTGTGGAAGCCGAACTCGATCTCGATCGCTACGAGGAATTGGAGCCCAAGGTGCGCGAGCGGCTCGAAGAACAGATGGAAGCGCGGATCGAGGGCGAATATCGGGCTGCCCGGGAGCAGGTGTTGGAGGAAATCTATCGTTGGTTTGGCGACCTGCTGCTGTGCGTCGAGGGGGCCGACGATCAGTTATTGGCACATCCCGACCAGGCAAGGACCACGCGGCGAATCGCTGACGCATTGACGGGACCACAGGCCTGCCACAACCTCGAGGCGGTCGAGCAAATCCGTGACTCACTCTCGCGCAATATTTCCGAAACGCTGGCGTTCGAGGTGGGATTGCTGAAGCTGGCGCCGACAGTGTTCGGTGCGGCGCGGTGATGCGGCGGCAAGCGATCGATGGAATGAAGCGACTTGCGAACCGATTCGTGTTTGGACTGGCCGCGGTGGCATTTCTGGCGCCGCTGAAATTTGGCGCACCGTCCATCGTGCAGTGGGCGATCACGCCGCCCACCAGCGTGGTCGAAGCCGTTTATTTCACCTGGCCCAATCAACTCGCGATCATCTTCGTCTTTGCGGGCTTCACCTGGCTCGTGCTCGATCGGGAGCGAATGCTGGCCCGGGTGGATTTGTTGTTCGTGCTGCCGCTCCTCTTCCTGTTGACGCAGGCGCTCGCCGCGCTGCGGACGATTTGTCCGCAGGTGACGATTGATACGGTGATGTTGTTTGCTGCGGGCGTGTTGCTGTTTTACGTCGGCGCGTGGTATGCCCGCGATGGCGCGGCGACGGGACACATATTCGGAGGCCTGGCCGTGGCGACGCTGTTCGTTTGCATTCTGGCGATGCAACAGCATTTCGGCGGTCTGGAGGAGACCCGCGCCTACGCAGCCACTCACGTGGATGCAGCCACCGCCCCGCGGGATTTCCTGGCGCGCATGACCAGTAACCGCGTATTCGGCCCGTTCGTTTATCCCAACACGCTGGCGGGATTCCTGGTCGTGGCCTTCGCGCCGGTGCTGGCCTGGATATGGGTCCGGGCGCGCGGCTGGGACGCACGGGTGAAATGGCTCGTGCTGGTGTTTGCTGCGGGCGTGATGTTGTTTTGTCTCCTGTTGACGGGTTCCCGAGGCGGTCTAGCAGCGTTCGCCATGATGGCCTTGACGGTTCTGTGGTGCCTGGTTCCCCAAGGCGGCCGGCGAGCGGCCGGGGCGATTGCCGGGCTCGTGGCAGTGCTTGCATTGGTAGTCGTGCTCGCCCGCCACGGCGGGTTGATGCATTTTGGGACGGGTAGCCTGGAGGCGCGAACGGATTATTGGCGCGGGGCGGTGCGGATCATCCAAGATCATCCCTGGCTCGGCACGGGGCCGGGCACGTTCGGTTCGATTTATCCAATGTACAAGACGGCGTTGACCGAGGAAGCCGAGACCGTCCATAATAATTTTTTGCAGATGTGGTCGGATTCGGGTGTGCTGGCGTTTGTGGCGTTTGCGGGGTTGTGGGTCGTCGCCGTGCGGGACTCTTTTCGGCTGGCTCGCCAACGTCGGGGTGACGTGGCGGCGGCAGCCATCGGCGGGGCATTGGTAGGCTGGACGGTGCATGGACTGGTGGATTTCGAGTTGTATGTACCGGGCGCGGCTCTGCCCGCGTTTATTCTCCTCGGCACCCTGCAAGGGTTGAAGGAATTGCCCAGGACCGACACCGTGACACCACGTCGGCGGGAAAACTGGTTGGTCGCCGGACTATGCGCGGCTCTGGTGGCAGCAGTGTTGTGGGTTGAAAGCCGGTCATTGGCGGCCGCGTATCTGTGCGAGCAGGCCCGCCACATGGCGAGCATCAATCCGTTGGCGGCCCTTGACGAAGCCCGGCGGGCGGCGGAGTTGGAGCCATGGAATTCGCGCCTTCAGTCAGCTTTGGGAAGCGTGGCACTTCGAGCCGGCCGGAACGACGAAGCGCTCGCCGCCTATCGTCGAGCCATCCATGGAGATCCGTACCGGGCCTCCTGCTGGTGGCAATTGGCTAGAGCGAAAATAGCCACGCATGGTCTTGATACGGAAGCCCTTCAGCTTCTGGACAAGGTGGTCGAGTTGAACCCGACAAATGCGCGCTACGCCCAGGAGCTGGCCGCTGCCAAGGAAAGCGTTAGACAATCCGCGGGCACTTTGCTACAGTCCGACTCCGCCAAGGAAGCGGGATCCTCCAACTGACAGATGCCCCTTGGCGGCAGCAGCCGTGCGGCGTACCGAGGCGGAGGTTTGAGAGACAGATGGCGAGTTGATGCAAGGACGCCCCTTTTAACTTCAAGAGGACAGACCAGAACCATGGAACTGGAGCAAATCAAGGCGATCATTGGAATGATGAAGGATAACGATCTTTCCGAGTTCTCAATGGAACAGGATGGGTTGAAAATCCGCATCAAGCGTGGCCCCGAAGGATTCCAGCAGACGGTGACCCTCCCACCGGTGGCGCCACCGCAGTCGTTGGCCGCTGCCGGTGCCGCGCCGGCATCGGTCCCGGCTCCTGCGTCGCCCGTGCCGCCTCCCGTCGCGACCGACGCCAAGCACGTTGTGTCGCCGATGGTGGGCACATTTTACCGGGCCCCGGCGCCGGATGCGCCGCCCTATGTCGAAGAGGGTCAGGAGGTCGATCCCGAAACCGTCGTCTGCATCATTGAGGCGATGAAGGTGATGAACGAGATCAAGGCGGAAGTCAAAGGGGTCATCACCGAAATCCTCGCCGAAAACGCCAAGCCCGTGGAATTTGGCCAGAAACTGTTTGCGGTGCGCGTCAAATAGACGGACGCGGCGGCGCAGCTTCGGCCTTGGAAACACAGGTCGTCATGTTCGACAAAATCCTCATAGCCAATCGGGGCGAAATCGCCGTGCGCGTCATTCGCGCGTGCCGGGAACTGAGTATCCGCACGCTGGCGGTCTACTCGAAGGTCGACGCCGATTCGCTTCACGTGCAGTTGGCCGACGAGGCGATTTGCATCGGTGACGCTCCCAGCCAGGAAAGCTATCTCAAGATCGACCGCATTATCAGCGCCGCCGAGGTGGGCGATGTGGAGGCGATCCACCCCGGCTACGGCTTTCTCTCCGAGAATGCCCATTTCGCCGAGGTTTGCGAGAACTGCAACATCAAATTCATCGGCCCGCCCAGTTCGGCCATCCGCGCGATGGGAGACAAGGTTGCGGCCCGCGAGACGATGCGCAAGGCGGGCGTACCCGTGGTGCCCGGCAGCGACGGTCCGGTCGATAACGAGCAGGACGCGCTCAAAATCGCCCGCAAGATCGGCTACCCCGTGATCGTGAAAGCCGCCGGCGGCGGCGGTGGACGCGGCATGCGGGTGGCCCACAACGATCCCAGCCTCGTCAAGGGCTACCACACGGCCCGGTCGGAAGCCGAACGTGCGTTTTCCAATTCGGTGGTGTACATCGAGAAATACCTTGAGAGCCCGCGTCACATTGAATTTCAAATTCTGGCGGATCGGAAGGGCAAGACGTTGCATCTTGGCGAACGCGACTGCAGCTTGCAGCGGCGCCATCAGAAGCTTCTGGAAGAATCGCCTTCGCCGGCGCTCACCAACGATATCCGCAAGAAAATGGGCAAAGCGGCCATCAAGGCCGCCGAAGCGGTCCGCTATGTCAATGCCGGCACCATCGAGTTTCTGGTCGATGCCACCGGCGAGTTTTACTTCATCGAGATGAATACGCGGATTCAGGTCGAACATCCTGTCACGGAGGAAGTTACCGGCATCGACATTGTGAAGGAGCAAATCCGCATTGCCGCCGGTGAAGAGCTCGGGTACGACCAGAAAGACATCCAATTTCAAAAGCACGCGGTCGAGTGCCGCATCAACGCCGAAGACCCGTTCAACAACTTCCAGCCCTGCCCCGGCCGCATCGAGTTCCTGCACGTTCCCGGCGGGCACGGCGTGCGCGTGGACACCCACGTGTATGGCGGGTATGTCATCCCGCCGCATTATGATTCGATGATTGCCAAGCTGATATGCTATGGCACGGACCGTCGCGTGGCGCTGGATCGCATGGCCCGCGCGCTGGATGAATTGATCATCCGCGGGATCAAGACGACGATCCCATTGCACAAATTGACCTTGAAAGACCCCAACTTCCGCCGCGGCCGATATTCGACAAACTTCATTGACCGCCTTCTGGCGGCCAGCCAGCCGTTGGTGCCGCCCAAGCCGCAGGAATCGGCGCCCGTGCCCGTGGCCACCACGGAATAATCGGTTGACCGGCCCCCAATCACTGGACCAGTTGGTGTGGTCGCCGGGAGATAATCCTTTTCATTTCCTTTGAGGTTTGGCAGGTTCGTGGCGCTTGGCGAATTTCTGAAGGAGCGATGTGGAGACATGAAGAGGATTGGAACATTAACCGGCGGCGGCGACTGCCCCGGATTGAACGCGGTGATTCGAGCCGTGACGCGCAAGGGGCTGGCCGAAGGCTATGAGGTGCTGGGTTTCCGCAACGGTTGGGTCGGCGTCCTCAAAGGCGATTATTTCCCGCTGACCCGCGATCGCGTGTCGGGCATCCTGCCGTTGGGCGGCACGATCCTCGGCACGTCGCGGACCAATCCGACCGATGACCAGCTCGATACGCTCGCGAAGCACATCAAGGGGATCGATCTGACCGCGCTCATCGCCATCGGCGGCGATGACACCCTGAGTGTCGCCTCCCGCCTCCACAAACTCGGCGTACCGGTCATCGGCGTGCCGAAGACCATCGACAACGATATCGACGGCACCGATCAGACATTCGGTTTCGATACCGCGATCAACATCGCCGCGGAAGCGATCGACCGTCTGCACACCACGGCGGAATCCCACAGTCGTGTGTTGGTGGTGGAGTTGATGGGGCGTCAGGCGGGCTGGATTGCGCTCGAAGCCGGAATGGCCGGTGGCGCGGACCTGATTTTGTTGCCCGAATTCCCCAAGTCGCTGGCCGAGATTTGCAAGATCATCAAACGTCGCCAGGCGGGTGGGAAGAATTTTTCCATTGTCGCCGTGGCCGAAGGTTTCAAGCTGGAAGGCGTGGAGGTGACGTCGAGCAAGGAACTCGATGCGTTCGGTCACATCCGCCTCGGCGGCATTGGCGAAGTGCTCTGCAGAGAAATTGAAAAAATCACCGGAATCGAGAGCCGCGCGGTGGTGCTGGGCCACATCCAACGTGGCGGCACCCCCAGCGCTTACGACCGCGTGCTCGGCACCCGCTACGGCGTCAAAGCCGTCGAACTCGCGATGAACGGGGAATTCGGCAAGATGGTCGCGTTGCGCGGTCCGGACATCGTCGGCGTCACCATCGACTCGGTCATCACCGAGGTCACGGACGAGAAGACTGGCCAGCGGGAGTTGCGCGTGCGCAACCGCCGCGTGCCGAAGGAACTTTACGACGTGGCAAAGGTCTTTTTTGGTTGATGTCCAATTCCCGACTTGCCCGGTGCCGGTTATACGGGTTTATCGACACGACGTACGTCGACGACCTGGACCCCGGCGAGGTGACGCGCGATTTGGTCGCGGGCGGCGTGGACATCCTGCAGGTGCGCGCGAAGGAACGCACGCACGCCGAGCGCGTTAGTATCGGGCTCAAGGCGGTTTCCGCCGCGTTTCTCAGTCATGTTCCCGTCATCATCAATGACGATATCGAGGCCGCGTTCGAATGCGGCGCCGACGGTGTGCATCTGGGGCAGGAGGATTGGGCCGCCATCCCGCGCGAACAACGCCTCGAGCGCTTGGCGAACATGCGCATCGTCGGCATCAGCACCCATTCCATCGAACAGGCCCTTGCCGCCGAACGTGACGGGGCCAGCTATATCGGGGTCGGTCCCGTTTTCCCGACGGCCACCAAGCCGGCGGCAAGGTGCGTCGGGACGGACTTGATACACCAGGTGGCCGCCCAGGTAAAAGTTCCTTTCTTCGCCATCGGCGGGATCACGTTGGAGAACATCGGCCAGGTTCTGGAGGCGGGCGCGACTCGCGTGGCGGTTGTTTCGGCAATCCTGAGGGCGCCTGACGTTACCGAAGCCTGCACGGAATTCAAGAAGCGGCTGGGAACTGCAAGATGAGCGTTCTCATCACAGGTTCGGTAGCGCTGGATAGCGTCAAGACGCCGGTGGAGGAACATCACGATCTGCTGGGCGGCTCAGCCAGCTACGCCTCGGTGGCGGCGAGTTTCTTCGTGCCCGTCAACATGGTCGGCATCGTCGGCACCGACTTTCCGAAGAAGTACATCGAGTTGTACCGCAAACACGGGATCAATCTCGACGGGTTGCAGGTGGCGGAAGGCCAGACCTTCCGCTGGAGTGGCGAATACGAATGGGACCTGAACCAGCGGCGGACATTGTCAGTTTGCCTGAATGTTTTTGAGACGTTCCTGCCCAGATTACCCGACGCTTACAAGGCCACGCCGTACGTGTTGCTCGCCAATATCTCGCCGCAGCTCCAGAGGCATGTGCTGGCGCAGGTCGCCGCGCCGAAATTTGTCGTGGCCGACACCATGGATTTGTGGATCGAGACGCAGCGCGACGCGCTCGTGGAGTTGCTGCGCCAGGTCGACTGTCTTGTCCTCAACGAAAGCGAGGCCCGCGAGTTCACCAAACAGACCAACCTCATCAAAGCGGGACGGCACATTCTGAAGCAGGGCCCCAAATTCGTGATCATCAAGAAGGGCGAACATGGCTGCCTGTTGTTCGCCAACGATATGTTCTTCAGCGCCCCCGCTTATCCGCTGGAAGACATCCACGATCCCACCGGCGCCGGCGACTGTTTTGCCGGTGCGTTCACCGGCTATCTGGCGGGGAGGGACCGCATCGACCATCACTCCTTGCGCAACGCCGTGATCCACGGCAGCGTCATTGCCTCGTATTGCGTGGAAGATTTCAGCCTCACCCGACTCCAATCGCTCACCCAGTCAGAAATCAAGCAGCGGTACGATCTGTTTCAGTCGATGAGCCGCTTCGAGATGGAGTGAACTTGTTCCCACAACGCCGCGAGTGAATCGCAAACATCGCCGCCAGGGCGAGCTGGCCGAACAGTGGCGTATAGACCCAGAGGAGTTTGGCCAGGTGCCATCCCTCCGGAAACGCCGAAGTCGGCGCGTCCACATTGTTCAACGCCAGTACCGCCGCAGTGAAAACCAGCACCCGTGCCCAGGATGGGTCGGGGGCCACACGCGTCGCCATGACGGCCACCGGGAAAATGACCAGCACCATATAGTGTGACCAGGAGGTTGTGCCGCCGGAGAGCATGGCCAGCGTGAGAACACAGAACTGCGCTGTTTCGTCTTCGCGCAGCCGCAGGCAGAGCAAGTACCCGCCCGCCAACGCCAAACATCCCGCGGCCAGACCGGCATTCCAGCTCCCCCCACAATGTTTCACAAACGCGGCCAGACAATAGTTGAATAGAAAATTCTGCGACCAGTACCGCACCGGCACCAGGCCGTGTTGGATGAAATCCTGCCAGAGCGGAATCCCCGAAATGACAATGCCGACACCAATTGCGGTGACGGATAGGCCCGCCAGAACGGCGCGCTGGCGCCATGTCCGCCCGCCGCGCCACACAAACCACGGGAGCAATGCGAACGGAAACAACTTCAAGAGACCCGCCGCCACAACGGTCAGGCAGGCGGTGATGGGCTGTCGGTGGAGAAGCAGTGCCAGGGCTGTCAACAACAGGGCGCCGATCAACAACTGCGTCTGCGACTCGGTGAAGTGGATCAACATGGGCGTCGAGGCCACCGCGCCACAGGCGAGGAAACGCCATGCGCGCGCCGTGAGCCGCCCCGCCAACAATCGTCGTGTCAGGCACAGGATGGCTCCCAGGGACGCCGCCTGCAGCAACGACCACAACCAAAACGCTGCACGCGGGTTCAACATCGCAAACGGGGCAAACAACCACTGCAGTACCGGTGGATTTGAGCCCGTGGTCGCGTCCGGTGAAAGCGCCAAACCGTATTCTTTCGCTGCCGGAACCAACGACGTGGCATAGGGGCTGCGGCCCTCCAACAGCATCCGGCAGGAGAGATAGTAGTGGGAAAAGTCGCTGGCGCGCGCGGCCTGCGGCATCAAGTTCGCGTATCGGAACAGCGAGCCCAGGGCGATGACAACCGCCACGATGTCCCACAGAAGACTGTTCGCGACGCGCCGCCAGAATGGCGTGCCGTTGCTTGTGTCGGGCGTGTCCTCCGAGGCAAAGTTCATTCCAACCCGGGCATTCGATAACGCTTGCGCCGAGAAGGCAAGCCTTACCCGCTCCCAGTCGGTCACTCAAGCTCAAATGGAGCCACGAAATGGAACGTTAAAACGTGGTTTGGCGGTCGCGGGACTCACCGGACTTCTTCTGCTCCGCCGCCGCAAGCGCTGAATTGGCTGGAACTTCGCCGGATGGGATTCATACCAGCAGGGCAAGTTCCCCGATTTAGGCGTGCATCCTTCCAGAAGATCACTGCGAGTCGGGGCGAGTGCCATTCACGGGTTCCTCGGCAGCGGCCGAGATTGCCGGCGGCCCATTCATGTTCAGAACTCGGCGCGTTCGATTTCACTCTCCCCAAACAGGATTTCATGCGCCTGCTCGTATTCGGCTTCGGGGATCAGCACGCGCGTGTCGCGGGCGAGGTCGTCGGTGTTCGGCGATGCGGCCTTCTCTTCCATCGCGGGATGCAGTCCCCACTTTTCCAGGATCATCACGACCAACTCGGACTTGACCGCTTGGCCTTCAAATACGGTTTTCAGGCTCATCGCCGCTGTCCAGTTCGACGAACAGGTGCAGGAGGTAGCCGAGCAGGTGAATGCGCAGCGCCGCCATGTGCTTGGCACTTTGTGGGTCGAAATCCGTCCGATTCATTTCCACTTCGTCTATCTTGTGCACTTCCCCGAGGATCAGCCGCGCCTGGTTAAGGGCGTTGATCCATGCCGGAACGTGTTCGATGGGAAACGCCACCCGCCAGGCATCGCCGCTTTCACCGTCCACCGCCAGTGCGGTCAGGTCCCGCCCCACGGTTTCACCGGCGGACACGAACAAATGACGCAACTCCGGCCCGGCCATTTGGCGCCATTCCTGGTTGATCTTGTCGTTGTCGGCGGTCGGATTGGGGTAGAGCCGGGCGCGCGCGTCGGGCGAATCGCGGAGTTCGAGGATTTCGGGAACCTCGCGGAGCATGGCGGCCAGGACCGGCGGGATACCGCTGATCAGGATCCGCTTTTCGTCGAGCGGTTGGACCTTCAGATCGATCACGTCTCGGATTTCTCCATCGTCGCCAGCAATTGATAGCTGTGGAGTTGGCGGACGTAATGCTCGGCTTGTTCGCGTCCGCCCGACCACACCAGCGAACGGCCCTTGTGGTGCACCTCCAGCATCAACGTCTCCGCCCGCACCCGCGGATAACCAAACACGCGCATGAACACCATCGTCACGTAACTCATCAGATTGATCGGGTCATTGTGCACGATCACGTTCCACGGCGACGACAGTTCGTCCTTCGCTTTGGTTTCCCCGATGATGATGACGCCCGGTTGCCCCGTTTCAATCGGCGGTGCCATACTACCTCTAGCATAGCAAACAAGTTCCGCTTTACCAACTCTGGCTCGATTTTGCGGTGTTGTGGGCTCGCGTGCGCTCGCAAGCTCGGCTATGGCGCACAGCCTTCACTCTCTGCTGCGCTGCGAGCAAAGGTTGGAGCGGGCGATGGGAATCGAACCCACCTCGCCGGCTTGGGAAGGCTCGGAGTCTGAAAGCACATCTGGTACAGAGGGAATTACTTGCTACGGTTTGAACCGCCGCCACTCACCCGCCACACTCACCCGATGATGGGGGAAGTCCTTCCGCCCGGTCATACCGCCAGTCCTGCCGCCGAGCATCGCCGTTGGTTGAACTGACGGCTCTGCCACTTGGCAGTGCCTCCTGCCAACAAAGCCCCCGCTTGACAGCCCGCGCCTGCCTTGTCAGTCTGTTGGCATGAAAGCATCAGAGGATCTAGCTAGGCAAATGATGAGGAAAACCGACCAAGAATTGCTTGATATGGTTGGCGACACTGTCGGCTATTCCCCCGAAACACTTGACGCAGTAGCGAAAGAACTTCGTAAGCGAAATATTAACTTAAAATCTCAGAACTTACTTCGGTGGGAACAATCTGGGTTTCCTCGAAAATGGATGGATGATCACCGTGGGCAGTGGAACCATACGGATTGGCTGAACTTACTTGAAAGCCTTAAGCGCACCGAGTTTTGGCCGATGGAGCCGGACGCAATAGGAGGAGTTTTGGAAAACCTAAAAAGGAACGTAGCGACAGCTTCGGTAGGCAAGCGGAGACAAGCCCAAGCAGAATTGACATCGCTTATTGAGAACCTTTGGTCTAGGGATGTGGCCGAATCCGAGGGGAAATCACAACACGAGCGAAATTTGCTGAGGCATGACTTAAGGAGCGCGTTCTTTATAGGGTCACAGGTTATCGCTGACATGTATGGGCTTTCCGCATCAGAATTAGATGAGTGCCTTAACTCTCTCGATTTCTATGTGTCCGTCAAACTCCACGATTTGATTCGGGGTTAGTAGTTCTCCACTTTGGGTTCTGTCTCTTTCCTGCTGGGATTGCCCGTCAGGGCTTCAACAAACCCGCTCCCGTCGCGCAAGGCGTCAACAACCGCTCCCTCAGTTGTCCCATGCTTTGAAACCCACTCCTCAGTGCCTCCTCGCCCTTGACCAATTTCCACCGCCCCGGCAGCTTCTGTCCGATGATTCCCGTCAACAGAAGCCTTCCGCTGCGTCGCCCCTACCGCCGCTTCATTTTGACGAAAGTCGGCGAATGTTCGTACCGTCGCAAAGCAAAAGGGAATTGGAGCGGGCGATGGGAATCGAACCCACCTCGCCGGCTTGGGAAGCCGGTGCATTACCACTATGCTACGCCCGCGTTTCCGGTCCAAAGCATAGTCCCCGCGCGTTCCTGAGTAAAGCCGTTTCCCGTAACGGTGACGCTCTCCCAACCCCTCAAAACGAAGCCAATCCGGCAGAACGAAGCCAAGTGCCAAATCGGCGCACTCACGCTGCTAACTCGCTGTCCCTCAAGCCAATCCGCATCGAGGCACACCTCGAAAAATTGGCTTCGTTTCGCAGAAATAGGGGGGAAAGGTGTTCCTCTGTTGTAGGCCGCATGCCCCCATGCGGCGCTCCCCCCTGTAGCGGCGCCCTAACTCGCCGGAGCCGAAGCGCAGCGAAGACGCGACCATATCGTGCTCAGGTCGCAAAGGCCGCCCCGTCGTGCCTTGCCGGCAAAGCGCCCTGAGCCTGCCGAACCGCCGAACCGTCGAATGGGCTGATCGCTGACAGCCCTATGTCAAACAACCGCTCCGACTCTACCACAACCCCCGCGCCGCGTCCAGCACAATTTATCGTTGCCCGATAACCAGAGAGATTGTAGGCAACCTGCCCGAAGGTGATGGCGGCGGCAGGAGGCAATGGCGGCTGGCCGCTACTGGCTCCAGCTCTTGATGCAACGTGACCGCTGACGTGCCGTACAACCCCGCGTGGCGAATTCAAAGAAGACTTCGTCAATGGTCTTTCGTTTGGAAATGGCACGGTCGATAATTTCGGTGTAAACGTCATCATCGACCACGATGCGTTGCGTGGGACCATCTTTTTCGTCGGAGCAGGAGATGTAGAGCAATTCCCGCCTGCGGAGGAGGCGGAAGACGTACGTCGAGATTTCCAGCACCTGTCCATTCATGAGACCGAACCTCGACTCTCCACCGCAACGTAAGCCTGATTGCGGGAATAGCAACCGCTAGTTTCGTGGTGCGGCGGGACTGGCGACGCTTCGTCCGTAGGCTCTGGTTGACCGCAATCATCAGGCAGGAGGCTGCCGGGGCGGTGGAAATTGGTCAAGACGGAGGGAGCACTAGATGTGGCGGCGTATCTGGCAGCGATGCTCCAAGAGCGGGATGGAGCACGGGGCGGGGAACGTCAGGAATTGCGGGTCGAGGGAATCGGCTCGTTTGACTTGCGTAGGAGTGGGAGCGAGAGCAGGATTGTGCCGTTTACTGGATTTCAATGAGAACACGCAGACGCTCTTTCGCAGGATGGCCTCTGACTTGTCTCATCATGGCTTGCGGAGTCGGCATGGCAATTGGGGACGAGGCTCCATCCCAGCCAAGCGTCGCTTCCGCCCTGCTTGCCCGCTATCCTCAGATCGGATCGGCGGTGGTCGAGTCGCACTTGGACGCAGATTCGAACTTGAAGAAATGGAAGTTCATTCTGGACATTACGCAATTCTCCGGAGGAACAGGTACGTCGTCACAAGAGTGCCGAGTCTCCGCCGATGGCCGAGTATCGGAATCATGGTTTGACCAGTCAGGCGGGAAGGAGGGTTATCGGTATTCCCTTTCCTCGAACGAATTCCAAAGGCTAACCGAAGCGATCGACCTGCTTCCCGATGGCAAAGATTTACCCAGCCTGAATCGCCTCTTGATCGTCAGTTATTGTCGAGGCACGAACTGGGTGACGAGCACGTACGACATTGACTGCCTCCCCAGACGGGCGAAATCGCTGTTTTATATTTGCGGATGCGGTCTGGGATATGACCCTAACAGATTCAGGTGGTTAAGCGATTCCCCCTCCACAGCGTCAACCGAGAATGGCACGAAATAGCCTGACCACACTCGCTGGTCGAGATGCTATTGGAGGGGTTCCTGCCGTGGGCAAAAAAATGGCGACGTGCTGCCACTTAATCGTGCGCCCCTGCGAGGGTCAATCAACAGGAGTGCCTGACCAAGTCTCTCACGCCGCCACCCGTGAATGAGCCCTACACGCCACAAATATGCAAGCTTCTTTTTGCAGGGGCGAAAATCGCCCCATCGGGTGGGTGTACGGGTGAGTGCTGTTGGGGGGAGGTTCGGGCAGGGATTTGGGCGGGATGCGGGCGGGGAGACTGTTTCCTGATTTCCAGCAGAACTGTAAACTACTTCTTTGCCCGCTTTGGCTTCCAGTTTGCAGTCTTCAAAGCGGTAATTCTTTGTTGAAGAACCGCAAGCTTTTGACCAAGAGCCCCCGACTTCCTGACCAATTCGTCATGGAGTTCTATGAGTTCAGCAAGCGTCTTGGTCTCATAACGGTGGAAATTTAGCTTCATGGAAGAAGACTACACAAACAAGTGGGCGGGACGCTATGGGGTCTTGACCCCATCGGGCTGCGTTCCGGAGGGATGGTGTTGGGGCGCATCGGGGCGGATTTTGGGGAGAGATCAGGCGGCGGAACTGCGGGCGGGGGGATTGCGTGCTTTGGTGGGCTACCTTGAAGACGGATTTGCTTTGTTCCATGCGGTGATTGCCTCTTTCTGGGAATCGAACATCAAACGCTTCTTGCAGCCGCATTGAATGAAGAATTTGGTCAGGGGTTTACCCTGTCCCAGCTCGAAATAACTCATCATCATCAGGTATTTCGAGGGCATTTTACACTTCACCCCACATTTCCCGGATTCGCTTCACGAGTCAATGTTATTGAGGTACGATTCAGCCCCATGAACAAAGGCTCTGGTCGATGTTGAAGCGACAAAAAGCGGAGGATTCAATGGGTGCAACCAACAAATCGGCTCTGCGGGTGATTTTCGATAGTCGTTTGAGGCTGGAGTTTCACGGTTCAAGGTCACCTCCGATGCGGGCCTGCTGGCCTACCGTGAACTCGATGAGGCACTGGAACTGACCGCACGGAGTGGTGGCCTGTTGGACGATTGGCGCACGGGGAACAACACGCAACACTCGCTGGTGGCGCTTCTGCGTCAATCGATCTTCAGCCGTCTGGCGGGCTACGAAGACACCAATGACGCCGAACGGCTCGCCGTTGATCCGACGATGCGGCAGGTGGTCGGCGGACGCGCCACGGAGCGGACGGCAGCCTCGACCGGTCAAATGAGTCGCTTCGAGACGGAAGTGTTGACGCAGCCGAGGAATCTGGCGGAGCTGATGAGGTTGTCGGGGATATGGATTGAGGAATTGAGGGAACGCCACCCCATGAGGGAACTAATTCTGGACATGGATAGTTCGGTCAGTGAAACCTACGGCGAACAAGAAGGCACGGCGTACAACGGGCATTTCGACTGTACCTGCTATCACCCGCTGTTCTGCTTCAATCAGTTCGGCGACGTGGAACGCGCCCTGTTGCGTGAAGGTAATGTCCATAGTGCTAAAGATTGGCAGGCCGTATTGGAACCGGTGGTGGCCCGCTATCGTGGCCAGAAGTTGTCGCATTACTTCCGAGCCGATGCGGCCTTTGCCAACCCGGAGGTGTATGAGTTCTTGGAAACCGAAGGCTACGGGTACGCCATCCGCCTCCCTGCGAATGACGTGTTGCAACAGGAAATCGAGCCGCTGCTAACCCGTCCGGTGGGCCGTCCCTCGAACGCGCCGGTGGTCTGGTATGATGACTTTTTGTATCAGGCGCAGAGTTGGGAACGCGCCCGCCGCGTGGTAGCCAAGGTGGAATGGCACAAGGGCGAACTGTTTCCTCGGGTCGGGTTCATCGTGACCAATCTGGACAGACCAGCCAAACAGGTGGTGCGGTTCTACAACCAACGGGGCACGGCGGAGCAGTGGATCAAGGAAGGCAAGAACGCCGTCAAATGGACGCGCCTATCCTGTCACGACTTTGTGGACAACCAAGTGCGGTTGCAGCTATTTGTGCTGGCGTACAATCTGGGCAACTTTCTGCGGCAGGCCGTGTTGCCCCGAGAGGTGCGGCACTGGACGCTGACGACGTTGCGGGAGAAGCTGATCAAGATCGGCGCGAAGGTGGTGCGCCATGCCCGGCAGGTGGTTTTCCAGATGGCGGAGGTAGCGGTGCCGCGTGATCTGTTCCGAACCATTCTTCAGGCAATCGACCGCCTGCGCCTGCCCGCCGCGGCCAGTGGATGAACGAAAAACGGATGAAAACGTCAGTCAACACGGGTGAAGTGTCTCTGGTCAGGCCCAAGAGGCTGGTTGAGGGGTGAAAATCGGTGGGGAACATGGCGACGGCACTGAAAAACAGGGGTTTGACGATGCCAAATGGCTTGCAAATCCAACCGCTGGGAGGAGAATTACGCAAACGACCTGCACCAGCCAATTTAACCCCATGAACAACAGGTCAAATGGGAAATCTCGGCTTAAACCTGTCATTCTGAGCGTAGCGAAGAATCTCAGTCTTTGGCAAGCAACCAGAACAACAGAGACCCTTCGACAAGCTCAGGGTCTCGGAGCCGCAAAAAGGCTTGATAGTAGTGTCAGAGCGGATAAAATGCTGATCGATGAAACTGAATGGCCCCTGTAGTGCCCCCCGATGGTCGCGGGCATGAGTCATATGGGAAATGTCGGTTTATGTGGGAGAAAGTAACAAAATGGAAACACGACACACCAAACAGTTCATTATTCTTACAGCGTTCATTGCGTGCAATGCGTCGGTCGTGTTTTCCCAGACGGCTTATCCGGATTATTCCAATCAGCACATCAAAAACTCTGCTGGCGCTCCCTTGGGTCTTATCAACATAGCAGGCTCCGACGGCCAAACGGTGGCGACTCTTTACATTACCGGAAAAGATGCCTACTTCGGTCCGAACCAGGTCCTTACCAAGGGTTCCGGGTATATTCAGTCCATTCCGGATAATTTCTTTCGCATATTGCCCGTGGTCAGATATAAGAAGAATGGCGAGGCAAAGGAGTTATTTCACCAGGTCGCGCTCTATGTTCGTCGTATAGAATGGGATGATAACGGCATGACCACTCATATCGTTGGCATTAAACCCGAAATGGACACTGACGACGGCGAAAAGATGCACATTACATCGGATGTACAGAATCCGACACTGAATGCCGGTCTGTTATTGCTAGAAATAAAGGAGCTCGGTAAGGTCTCAGCAGAAATGCAATTCGGGGGCCTTCAAAGTAGCCGTTTGGTCGTGGAGACGGATCTCACTTGGCCTGTCTGCAAGAGCGATGTTCATAGTGTCAAGGCCCTGCTTGCTGCAGGTGCGAATAAAGAGGCGACGAACAGTGACGGCGATACGGCGCTTATGAAGGCAGCCGAAACCGGCAATCTTGACTGCACCAAGGCACTTATCGGCGCCGGCGCGAACAAGGAGGCTAGGGACAGCAATGGCATGACGCCTCTGATTGCGGCAACATACGCTGACTTTAAGGACGTGGTGGGATTGCTTGTGGCCAATAAAGCTGATGTCAACGCCCAGGACAAAACCGGCGGGACGCCCCTGTTATGGGCAGTATTCAAAGGCGATAAGGAAATGGTAAGGTTGCTCTTGGCCAATGGAGCGAATGTCAACGTGAAGATGAAGGATGGGATGACTCCTTTACATCTAGCGGCCTCTGGCAACGCGGATTTGGTGGAGTTGCTTGTCACCAATAAGGCAAATGTCAATGCCAAGAGTAACGACGGCACCACGCCTCTGGGTTTGGCAATCAAATATGGCAAAAACGACGTGGCCGAACTGTTACGCCAACACGGCGGGCTTGAATAGACTGTTATGGTATCCAGGAATAATTGCGCGATGGTCGCTGGCGTAGGCCATATGGGGAATGTCGCTTGAGCTAGTACGATGGGAAGTATAGGTTTAAATATGAAACTTATTACGTTACCCTTACTCGTCAGCTTGCTTGTTTTCATGATTGGATGTGCAGGTCCATTATCATGGGAAGAGAAAGAAAGGTATTTTGCGGCTGCTGAAAAGCAATTAACGGCAAAGCAAAAGATGGTTTTCGGTGCTGCAAAAACAGTTTACTTTGAAAAGGTAGGTGATATTGATCTCAGGTGGTTGATGGGGTCTGTTGAATATCTGGGCCGGACGATTTCCGAGACGAAGCCTGCTGATCTAATAATCACCGTAAAATATAATACGCGAACAGTTTTCGGCGGCTGTTACTTTAGTCGCCGTACGGGTTCTGTTCTTCAAGCCACGTATCAGCCTGAATGGGGATGGATAAGGTTTTCCGCACCGGGCGTCGAACCTTGGCAGGTAAGTTTTAAAACATATGTGCCTCAAGCGTCGCTTACAGCAACGTTTTATAATGGGAGAATTACTGAGGGATGCTCCGGCATTTATGAAAATGAAACATTAGATCATATGATGGATAGTATTGGCTGGCGTAGAAACAAACAGCAATAAATAGTGTCAACTTAATAGTCTTGCAATTCTGATCGTCGGAGATAGGGGTCGAAGGGGTCAACGCTCCACACGGCACGCTTTATCGGTCAGAAGTTTCGGTGCGCGACGTTTCTGTCGAGTTGTCATTTGACGTATTATCGAGTTATGATATTCTTGCGCGTGATGAATTACTTGTTGGTCGTGTTGTCGTCGGCTTGGTGATTGGCCCCAGTCCCCCATAAATTATGCGCCAGGCCGTCAGCTTTTCCAAGTGATTATGCCATCCGGCGCAAATTGAAGCCAAGAAGCAAAACGACCCTTGGTAGCTAACGCTTCGTAAGCAGCCGTCTTTCCGAAGCCAAGAGCCTTCAAAGTGGCCACGGCGGATGTCCGTTCACACAGGGATTTAGTCTTTTTGTCCCCAATGTCGCACCGCACTGGCTCAGCAGATATTTTATATTTCCGAGGCTGTGGGAGGCAAGCGAGAATCAGGGGGTTTCAAAGCAGCCCACTACCGGGGGCGGGTTTCGGTGGGGAACTGGCGGTGGGCAAGCGGGCGAGGGGATGCAACGGCGGCGACTTTCGCCTTTCGTTGGCTGCCATCGAGCCATATACTGCCACTGGCAGAGGTCAAGTGATGCCCGACATTCTCTTCAAACGCGGGTCATGGGGAAGTTGATGAACGCAAAATCTGCACCGATTGCATTGTCCGCGATAATCGCTGTTTCTCTGCTTCTGGCGTCTTGTGGTAAACCGAAGCAGGAAGCCAATGCTCAAGTTGACCTTGCGACCAACAATGTTGGACAACTCACGAATGATACCGCGGCGCCAGCACAGGAACAGCGTGAACTGCCTGAGTTGAGGCAGAACGCTGATAAGGGCGATCCGTCAGCAGAGTTTTTGTTGGGCAAGCGCTACGAAGACGGTTTGGGCGTTGAGAGCAATCAAATCGAAGCGGTCAAGTGGTATCGCAAGGCGGCGGAGCAAGGAAATGCCGATGCGCAGTATCGCCTGGGTCGTTGCTGCGTCCGGGGTCTGGGTGTCGCAACCAATCAGACCGAAGCCTTCCAATGGTTTCGCAAGGCTGCCGAGCAGGGACATGTATGGGGGCAACTTGGCTTGGCCTCTTGCTACGACGAGGGTGAGGGTGTCGAGAAGAATCAGGCGGAAGCCGTCAAGTGGTATCGCAAGGCTGCGAAACAGGGAAATGCGCAGGCGCAGTATAACCTGGGCGTTTGCTACTCCGATGGTGAGGGTGTTGAGAAGAATCAGACGGAAGCCGTCAAGTGGTATCGCAAGGCCGCGGAACAGGGAAATGCAAAGGCGCAGGTCAATCTGGGTTTTTGCTGCGAACGCGGTTCGGGTGTTGAGAAGAATCTGACGGAAGCGGTCAAATGGTATCGCAGGGCGGCAGATCAGGGAGATGCCGGGGCGCAGTTCAACCTGGGCACTTGCTACGCCCTTGGTGAGGGTGTTCCGAAGGACTTGGTGGAGGCATATAAATGGTTCAATCTCGCCGCAAGCCAGGAACTCACGACCGCAGCAGAAGAGCGTGAGCATCTTGCCTTATCAATGACGCCTGCACAACTCGCCGAAGCGCGGCGTCGCTCATCTGAATTCGTTCCAAAGAAAGAAGGCAAGGAGCGACGGCGGCAGAACTATGGCGACTGAACCCGGTCGGGGGCGAGGATGGGAGCGGAATTAGGCGGGGAACGCCCATCCCGGAATCAGCAGCGGTTGGCATCGCTTGCAGCCCGGGTTTCCGCAGTTGGAGATCGCGTGGCTGGTGAACGATTTCGCCGTCCCGTCGCCCCGGCTCATTTGTTTCTTATTGGACTTGGCCTGCGAGGCGTATAAGGCGGTGCGGGCGGCTTTGGCGGCGTGTCTTTCAGCCCGCTTGGCGTCTGACCGTGCGGATTTGGATTTCTTACCCATCGTGGTATTCCCTTTCAGGTTCTGGTTTCGTTGACGAAGTTGCCACCGTTGACGCCATCATCGCCCGCTCAACAACAAGACGGATGAATCTGACAACTACCTGATGAAGCGGGCACGGGCTTCTGCCTTTGCCAGTTGCGCCTCGTACACTGTGATTCGGTTTTCCCATGAACTCTTGAAGGTGGGATCCGTCGATTTGGCGAGATAGCGGCGCACCTTGCCGAGTTGTTTGCGGATATTGCGCTCTTCAGGGCTTCGTTTTGAACCAGCTTCAGAAATGGGCAGGGTGCCCTTTATTTGCGTCATGCTCTAAATTACGCAAACAGATGGCGCGTGCGCCATGGGGTGTTAACCCCATGGGGCAGCGTCGGGGTGATGGTTTTTCGGGGCAGAAATGGGGGCGGGGGACGGGCTTCAAGAAGAACTGGCGGCGGGATGCGGGCGGGGACTGGGCGGGATGTAGTAGCGGCGTATGGTGGGGCAAAGGCGGCTAAAAAAGTTATGGCTCCATTTCTTTGCTGACAACCGGCAACGTCTTCTTGATTTCGTCGGGGATCTTCCGGGGGCGCCCGCACTTCGCATCAACAAACACCCAATCGGTTTCGGCTTGAGCCACAACCGCTTCGTCGCCAGCACGGATAATCTTGTATTTGCGTAATGAACCAACTCTTCGGAAGTTGGCAACCCACGTCAAAACGGTGATTGTGTCGCCTGCAAATGCCGGTCGGAGATATTCGACATGATGGGTTCGCACCACCCATGTTGCGCCCAGAGACAACGACACCTGAGTACAACCAGATACTTGGGCGTGGTGGACGGCGGCATCCTGCATCCATTGGATGTAAGCGACATTGTTCACGTGCCCGTTCCCATCGACCATGTCGGCGGTTACAGTGATGTCATGTTTGTAGATGGGGTTCATTTCGTCTCGCCCCGTTCTCCACATCCAATTGATTGGATATATCCCTTCCGCTGTAAATGAAATTCCTTCAACCGAGGTATCGCGGCAGAACGCAGTGGCGGCTGACGGGCGGCGGGGCGCCTCTTCACTGAATTCCTCTCTCGCCCACCCCCTTCTGTGTCAGGAAAATACTGACTTGCACGGCTGTTTTTCGTTGACATTGCCCCCGAGCAAGTTCATCCTGAACCGCTAACGCAGCGTCCGGTGGCTAAATTCGATTAGGGAAAGAAGCATATGGGCATGTTCTCCGCAGCAATCGCATTGTTTGGCAACGCTGGCGTGAACCAACAGAAAGAGCTACCGGAGCGTCCTTCCAACGACCAGGTTGAAACAAAATCCACCATCCTGGTCATTGATGACGACCCCATGCTGCTCCAAACCGTCAAATCCTTGCTGGTCAAACGTGGCTTCAATGTGCTGACTTCGTCTTCGGTCCCGAGGGGATTGGGCGTGCTCCGCAATGCGGTTGGTGACATCCGAGTCGTGCTGCTCAGTTACAGCATGCCGAAACTCAACGGTGACAAGTCGCTCAAGTTTGTAAGGCAACTTCGCCCAAATGCAAAGGTCATTGGACTCACAGCAATGACCCTCGACTCAGTGTCCAAGGAGTATCTCGACGGCGTAGACAAGTTGCTCACGAAGCCGGTAGTCGCCGCCACCCTGATCGGAGCCGTTGACGAGCTGCTTGGCAATGGGCAGACGGCTTCGGCGGCGATTGAGGCGTAGACCCACGAGGCGCCCAGCCCCGTCGAAGTTCCTATACTGACAAGGAACATCACCCAACGGCGAGGCGGCGTGCGGCTGATGGCGGGGCATTGGCGACAACACAAAAGTGGAGAGTCGAGTCACTTCTCTCGCTTTTGAACCCACGAGCCGTTCCCAAGGGTGGGTATTTCTCCCTATAACAATCTTACTTGACGAGAGGGTCGCCCAACTCTCCAGTGCGATGATAAGCCCAATCGCAGGAATAGCAACCGATAGTTTCGTGGTGTTTGGCGGGACTGGCGGTGAGGCTGTACGGCGGCAGGAAGCAGTAGCGGCAGGGGACAAAAAAGGGGAGAGCCGAGGCTCGAACTGCACTGCTCTATGCTAGCAACTTCAACCAGCCCTCGACTCTCCACTTCAATGTAAGCCTGATTGGGGAAATAGCAACCGATAGTTTTTCGGGGCGACGTTGGGGGCATTTTCAAGGGGGACCTGGCGGCGAGGAGGCTACAACGGCGAGAACTATGGCAGGCTGTATGCTCATTTTAGGAGCATGGCAGTGTAGCGATGGGCATGCTCTCTCCAGTTCCTCCGGAAGGGCATGACCGGAAGCCACACTGCCATTCTCTTGATGTCGGGGAAATGACTGGGGGATGGTCTTTTGGGGGCAATGGTAGCAGGAGGCATTGGCGGCACGTATGGCGACTGAAAACGGCTCGACTTGCCATGGGGGGGATTCTATTTTAGGAGCATGGCAGTGTAGCGATGGACATGCTCTCGCCTCGACAACGCAGCGTCGACGTTCCTTGCGGCATGGCTGAAAACTACACTGCCATTATTATTGAAGTCAGGGAAATGGCTGGCGGATAGTCTCTTGGGGGAGGGTTCGGGCGGGAACTGGCGGCGAGATGCGAGGGGGCTTACGGCGGAAGGAATGGGGGCGGGGGGTTCGGATTGATCCGCCTGCATCCGCGACATACGCCGCTGACAAATGCAGGGATGGAAGAAATGAACGACAACGAACCAATTCTTGCTGAACTGCGAAAGATAGCGGCTTGGGCTGACATGCAGCGCAAGATGACCAAGTGGTCACTCATTGTTGTCGCCATTTTCATTCCCGCCATGATCGTCTTTGCCGCCCTGATGGAACACCGGGTGACGAAAAGGATTGAAGACACCGCAGAAAAACCAGACTGGTATTGTGTGGATCAAAATGTCCGTCTGGGCGATTTCGACAAAGCGATACAGATTGGTGAGGAACTCATACTGAAAACCCCGCAGTATCCCGACGCTCATCGACGATTGGCCGGGGTATACTTGGCAGCAGGCAAGATCGAGAAGGCGAGGGAGCACTATGCGGAAGCCTTTCGTCTGTTTCCTTCCGAAGACAACGAAAAACTGCTGATAGCGATGGAGAAAAGAAGCAAAGCAGAGAGTCTCCAATCAAGTCGATAGCCAACGCCATCCCTCTGACGCCCTCGCTTACCCACTACGTCCGTCCCGCCCTCGGCTCCAAATCCCCAGTGCTGAAATCGCGGTCGCAAACGACCCGCTCCAAGAAAGTCGAGCGCCCTGCCCTTGCGTGGACTAGAACTGGTATCAACAAATACATCCGCTTGTTTTTCTGGCGGGCGGAGGCTCAAATAATCCTTCGACGCCATCCAGCCTGATCCCTGCGTTTGACTCAATGACCCCTGACTAGCGGGCAGGGCATCCCCTTCTTTCTGAAAATCGAAAATTCCTTTGCACTCAATGTTCGACGCTCCGTCGCGTCGCCAGGCGTCCCGGCTCCCTGAAATTCGCAAGGAGACCTGCTATACTTTTGAGCATGGGTCTGACCATCCACTACTCGCTCCGCCCCGCCGCTTGCACTGAAGCCGGTCAACGGGCTCAGCACTTTACTGTTTGCGAAATTGCATGACAAAACACGGCAAGAGACTGTCAAAACAGTGCAATTGTTTGCATTTCTGCTCCCGCAATACCAGTTGCACTCTGCAGTGCGGCTGCTATATTCCTTGTGAAAGTTTTCTCAAACTGGGTCGTGTAGGGTCGCGAACCAATAACGAGCAAAGGACATGGCGTATTTCATTACCGATACGTGCATCGGCTGCACTGTCTGCGAGCTGAAATGCCCCGTCGACACCATCAGCGGCAAGTCGAAAGAGCTCTACGTCATTCATCCCGAAGGCTGCATCGACTGCGGGGTGTGCGCGATCTACTGTCCCGTCTCCTGTATTCAGGACCAGTATGGGAACCTCGTCACCCGTATCAAGCCCAGTCAAATCCCGAAAGCCAAGGTCATCGTGGACGACTGCACCGGCTGCGAGTTTTGCGTGGACATCTGCCCGTTCGACTGCATTTACATGAAGGAAGACCCGACTCACACGGGCGCGGGTCACTACCGAGTGGCCGAGGTCGTCGCCGAGGAATGCGTGGCCTGCCGGCTCTGTGAGATTGTCTGTGACAAGGATGCGATTATCGTGCCGAATGCGCCGACGCATCGGGCGGCAATGTTGCCGCACCAATTGGAAAAGCATTAGTTCTTTCAAATGAGCGACGCGAAGCAGATAGCGGAAGCATCTTCACCCGAGGGGATGGAACCACCGCAGGAGAAATCGAAGCTGGCGACCCTGGCCGTGCAGTTGGTGGTGATCCCGCTGGCGGTGGTGCTGTTTTGCGTCGCGTTGGCCGGGCTGTTCATCTGGCTGACGGCCGAACGGAAGGGCCTGGATGACTATTTGAATGCGTTGCGCGCCAGTTCGGGCCAGCAACGCTCCCAGCAGGCGCAGTATCTCCTGAACTACATCCAGAATTCCAAACGCTGGCAGGGAATCTTTGACGTCACCGCGCGAATCAGCGCCGACCGCGACCAGTTCCTGGCAAACAACCCGCACGCCGTCGCTGACATCGTACAGGTCTTCGAGGAGTCGAAAGGCCAGGATCTGCGGACGCGGCACTATCTGGCGCTGGTGCTCGGGTTGCTGGGGGACCGCGAAGCGGTCACGGCCCTGCGCGACGGACTTAACGATAGCGATGCCGAGACGGTCAAGAATTGCGTGTGGGCTCTGGGACGAATCGGGGACGAAGATTCGGCCCTGCCGATCATCAAGTTGACGCACAGTGACGAGCAATCCGTGCGGTTGATGGCGGTGTACGTGCTGGGTTCGATGAACAACCCGCAGGCGGTGCGTGTGCTGCAGGCATCGCTCAACGACCCCGACGAACTGGTGAAATGGAATGCGGCGTTCGGGTTGGCCAACAAGGGCAGTGGGGCCGCTTGGGATGTGTTGGCGAGGCTGCTTGACAAGGAATACGTAGACCGTGTTACAGAATTGATGCCCAGGGAAGGTCGCCCGCTGCAGGAGAACATTCAGCGGTACCGCATGGCAGCGGCGGTATGGGTGGCGAAGTTGGATCCAGCCAAAGCCCGGCCACTCCTGGAGAAACTGAGCACCAGCGAAACGGATTTGCAGGTGCGTAACGCTGCGATTCAGCAGCTCAACAGGTTGAATCAGAAAAGTCATGGCTGAACTGAAAGTGATTGGTGCGGACACGCCCAGGCAGGGGCAGCCGTTGAGTCCGCGGGAAGAGGCGATTCGCCGATTGAAGGCCAAGGGCGTCCTTGACCCTGAAGGCAAGCCCATGCCGCGACGCCAGTTCTTCATGAGCCTCGCGTTGGCTTGGGCGACGTTTGCCGTGGCCATGGGCGGCGGGCTTACCGCGCTCTTTGCGTTCATGGTGCCTCGCGTGGATTTCACGAGAATCGACGTGTTCAAGGTCGGGCCTCCGGACGACTTTCCGCCCAACACCGTGGACGATTCCTTCAAGGCGGCTCACCGGTGCTGGATCGTGAACCATGACCATAAGATCTTTTGCATTCAATCCGTGTGCACGCACCTCGGCTGCACGCCCAACTGGATGGACAGCGAACACAAGTTCAAATGCCCCTGCCACGGAAGCGGTTACACCATTGACGGTATCAATTTCGAAGGACCGGCGCCGTTCCCGATGCGCCGCTATGAAGTTTCACTGGCTGACGACGGCCAAATTGTTGTGAACGAGGGACGGCTGTTCTTCTGGGAGAAGGGCGAGTTTGACGATCCCCGGGCCTTCATCGCGGTGTAACGACCATGCTGGACAAACTCAAAACCTCGGTTCTGGATTCGCAGATCAAGAAATCCATCTTTCGCGTCGGGATTCCCAATACCGATCGCAAACGCGTGCTCATCGTCCTGGGCAACGTATTCCTGCACCTGCACCCGACGAAGGTGCGCACCAGCGGCGTGAAACTTCGGTACACATGGTGCGCCGGCGGGTTGAGTTTTTTCCTGTTTCTGGTTCTCACCCTGACCGGCGTGCTGTTGATGTTTTATTACCGACCGACCGTCGAGGGCGCCTATGTGGACATGCTCGACATCCGTTCCCAAGTGCCGTTCGGCATCATGCGCGAACTGCATCGCTGGAGCGCCCATGCCATGGTGATTCTGGTCATGGTGCACATGTTTCGCGTGTTCATGACCGGCAGCTACAAACCCCCCCGCGAGTTTAACTGGTGCATCGGCGTGCTGCTGTTGGTGCTCACCTTCCTGTTGTCGTTCACGGGCTACCTGCTCCCGTGGGACCAGCTGGCGATCTGGGCGATTACGGTCGGCTCGAACATGGCGAAAGCGACTCCGTTCGTTGGCGCGGGTGGACCGTTCGCGGACTTCCTGCAGATTGGCGGCGTGCCGTTGGTGCACCCGGGCGACGACGCGCGATTTTTCCTCATTGGCGCCAAGGAACTTGGCGGGACAACATTGTTGCGGTTTTACGTGTTGCATTGCATCGGCATCCCCCTGATCGCCGCGGTGCTGATGGCGGTCCATTTCTGGCGGATTCGCAAGGATGGCGGCGTTTCCGGGCCGCTTTAGGCGCTAACGCGGGAGCCGGCAGAGTCTTCTCATGGAACAGACAGTGGCAAGTCACAGCGCTTTATTTGAGGCCTTCAAGGCGTTGGTCAATATATTGGCCAGCCCGAAGCTGAGTTTTATTCTGGCCACGGGCGGCCTGCTGCTGCTGCTCCGATTTCGCCGGCACGTGTTCAACTGCTGGGTCGGCGCGCTGGTGATTTTCATCGAGGCCGGCGCGGTCATCTGGGGCATAAAGGACCCGAATTTCTACCTCATCGTGGGCAAACCCGACAACGTGCCGATCACGGCGATGTTGTTCGTCTCCACATTCGTGCTCTGGCTGGCGATGGCGCAGGCTGTTAATAACGACCGTCGCGTCGAGCAGAAGCTGCCACCCGACGAGAAGGAGAGTTCCAACCAAAAGACGTGGGTCTGGCCCGACCTGCTGTATATCGAATTCGTCGCGTTGATCATCTGTTCGATCGTGCTGATTCTCTGGGCGATCTACCTGCGCGCGCCGCTCGAACAGCCCGCGAACCCGGCGGCCACGCCGAACCCGTCGAAAGCGCCATGGTACTTCCTCGGCTTGCAGGAAATGCTGGTCTACTACGACCCATGGTACGCCGGCGTCGTGTTGCCCACCATCATCATTGTCGGGCTGATGGCGATTCCCTACATCGACGTCAATCCGAAGGGGAATGGTTACTTCACGTTCGCCGAGCGCAAGTTTTCGATTGGCCTGTTCCTGTTTGGCTACCTCGCGTTGTGGGTGTTCATGATCATCACCGGCACATTCCTGCGCGGCCCGGGCTGGAACTTCTTCGGCCCGTTTGAGTACTGGGACCCGCACAAGGTCGTCGCCCTGAACAATGTGAACCTCTCCGATTACGTGTGGGTGGAATGGTTCCCGTGGATGTACCGCCAGACGCATATCCAGTGGTTCAATCAAGGGCTGCCGAACGTCGTCAACAAGATACCCCAGTTGATTCCGCCGGACTGGACGTCGATCCACCTGTTCCTCATTGAGGTCGGACACGCGTGCAAGCGTGAGTTTGCCGGCATTCTGTTCCTCGCGTTCTACTTTCTCGCGATGCCCGGCCTACTGGCGAAAACGGCCCTGAAGAGGTTTTACGCCTCGATGGATTTCGGCCGCTACAGCGTGCTGGTGATGTTGTTTCTCACGATGTTCACCCTGCCGCTGAAGATGGTGCTGCGCTGGACGATCAACCTGAAATATTTCGTGGATACCCCGTGGATCAAGTTCTGAGCCGATGAGAAACCAACCCGAAACCATCCACGAATATAATATCCCGCGTTTGCACTGGTGGTTTCTGATCACCGGCTTCGTGTTTCTGTTGTCGCTGGTGTTGATGATCTGGGTGGATTACTCCGGCGGTTACATCTCCTGGCTCGCGTTGCATGGGGATCGTGGCTGGAAACAGTACCAGCGCAAATTCTATGACCTCGAGAAACAGCGTCTCGCCGCCGACGCCAGGGCCGCGGAAGCCAAGGCGAACGAGGCGGGCTTGGGCAGGTTGGAGGAGCAACTCAAGAAGACGCGCGACGAGTTGGCATCCAAAAAGTCTGACGAGGCAAAGCTCCAAGCCGAGGTCGAACAGATGCGCGTGGACGACGATGAGATCACTCGGGAATTCACGATGCAAAAGGCGGTGCGCGACCAGTACCGCTCATCGTACGAAGAGGCGCTGGAACGTAACAACCTGAACAAGAGCGCGCCGGAGGTCCAGGAGTGGACGGACAAGACCGAGACGCAAAATTACCTCGTCAACAAGCTGGATCTCCAAAAGCAGGCGGCGGACGCAAAACTTCAGGAAGCCAAAGACAGACTGACAGCGCTCATCGGCCATGAAGAAGACCTCCAGCGCAGCATCAAGCACTTCGACGACAATATCAATCTGGTCAAAAAGCGGCTGGATCAATTAAGGAGCCGGCTGATCCAGGACGTGGTCAACTTGCCGATGCTGGAATTCGCCGCGTCAACGTACAAGGTCGAGCAGATCGTCGCCGACACGCACCACGTCGACGTCAATTTCGCGACGGTCCCGCGCGTGGATCGCTGCATCACCTGCCACAAGGCAATCGACCGCAAAGACCCGACGCCGGACGAACTGACGTTCCGCGCCAAGTACAAGATTGGCGCCATCGAATGGTCGAAATTGCCCGAACCCCTGCGCAACCATCCCCATCTCGACCTGTTTGTCAGCGACACCTCGCCGCATCCGATGAGCAAGTATGGTTGTACGACGTGTCACTGGGGATGGGACCGTGAAACCACCTTCTCTCGCGCTGGTCATACGCCCGATGCCGAAGAAAAGCAGTTGTACGCATACGATTCTTCGAGGAGATTGTGGGTAACAGTGGAGAAGCACGCGGCGGATGACGACGACGCCAAGGCGCAACCAGCCTCGCTGGAGAAGACGAACGTTGTTCCAATGACGCAACGCCAGGCTTGGGAGAAGAATTATCAGTGGGAAGAACAGGAATTTCTGCTGCAACCGATGCGCGCGGCGAAGTATGTGCAGGCCAGTTGCCTTAAATGCCACAGTGATCAGACCAATCTCACGGGCGGCGAACAACTCGATCATGGCCGTCGGCTCATCGAGCAGCTTGGCTGTTGGTCGTGCCACAAGATGCGGCAGTTGGAGACGTACACAACCCATCACGTCGCCGCGGGCGAAGACTTCGACAGCATCTGCAAGTTTTACGATGTGAATGCCGATGATGTGCGGCGGCTCAATGGGTTCCCGCAGGATGTTTCGCTAACCCTCGGGCAGGAGATCAATATCCCGATCCGCACGCTGCGCAAGCCGGGACCGAGCCTGTTCAAGGTGGCGAGCAAAACGAACAAGCAGTGGGTGCGCCAGTGGCTCGCCAATCCCGTTGCGTTCCGCCCGAACACCTACATGCCGCGGTTTTGGGGTCTCAGCAATAACGCGGGCACGCCCGATCGTAATGCCGTCGAGATGAAAGCCATCACGGAGTTCCTCTTTGCGGTCAGCGACCAGCCGCAGTATCCGGCCCCGCCCGTCCAGGGTGATCCACAGAACGGCAAGAAGCTTGTCGGTCAGGTCGGCTGTATGGCCTGCCATGTCATCGACGAAAAACTGATGGATATCAAACCACCGGCGTCGCTCAGGCAATACATGGACGATTGGCAATACCGGCGGCTGCGTTCCCAGGGCCCCCAGATGGCCGGCATCGGCACCAAAGCGGATGTGAATTGGATCTACGCGTGGTTGAAGGATCCGAAGCAGTATAATCCACGAACCAAGATGCCCAATCTCCGTCTGAGCGATCAGGAGGCTGCGGACATTGCTGCCTATCTTTCGACGTTGCACAACGAGAAGACCGATCAGGAGACCCTGACCGAGACCAAGCCGGACAAGCTCGATAGCGAGACGGTCGAATATCTGAAGGTCACGTTGCCCGACGCCGAGGCGCACCAGAAGATCAACGACCTCAACGACCTTATCGAGATGTATTTCGTCGACGAAACGACGATGGCTTATTACCAGGATCCCGCGCGGATGGCGCGTGACGAGGCACAGCTCGCGGAATTGCAGAAGCAATATCAAGACACGTTCGACGACGCGATCGACCGCAAGGCCAGGAGGTTGGCCGCCGATATCGACGGAGTGAAGGCCAGGATGGCGGCGGCGAAGCAGACGGTTGCGGCTATGACACCGGTGCAGAAGAAGAATGTATTCCTGGGCAGTCGTCTGGTCGCGCGCTACGGGTGTTTTGCCTGCCACGACATCCATGGTTTTGAGAACGCCAAGCCCATCGGCACCGAGTTGAGCGAATGGGGCAGCAAGCCGGTCGACAAACTCGACTTCGGCTTGGTGGACATCGAGAAGAACCGCATCGCCTGGCTGAAACAGAAGTTGCATGACCCGCGGTCGTATGACCGCGGGCGGATCGACGTCACCCGTATGCCGCAGGAATTGCTCAAGATGGCAAAGTTCAATCTGACCGACGACCAGATCGACCAGATCGTCACCGTGGTGACCGGCATGACCGACGAAAAATTGACGCCGAAAGAGGCGCGCCAACTCACGCCCGCGGAATTCCAGATCGAGCGGGGACGCTGGACGGTCAAGGAATTGAACTGCGTCGGCTGCCACATCGTTGAGGCGCAGGGCGGCGCAATCCGCGCAACGGGAATCCCACAGGGCATGGAACCGCCGCTGCTGATCGGGACGCCAACGCAGTTGCACCAGGGCCAGCGCACCCAGCCAGATTGGTTGTTCAACTTCATCAAGTCACCGCAAACGGGCGAGATTCGTCCCTGGCTGCACGTGCGGATGCCGACATTCGGGCTGAGCGATGGCGAGGCGAACGTGATGGTGAAGTATTTCGCGGAAGAAGGGCGGGCACAATTCCCCTATCAAACACCGAAGATCGACACGTCCCCCGAACATCTGGACGCCGGCAAGCAGTTGTTCACGCAATTGAAGTGCGCGCTGTGCCACATCGTGGGGGGGAAAGCGCTCGGCAAACCGCTGGCGGAGATTCCCGAGGAAGACCTGCCGCGATTGGCACCGAACCTCTCGCTGGCGCACGCGCGGCTGCAACGGGATTGGCTGGTCAACAAATGGCTGGTCGAACCGTTGGCGCAGATGCCGGGCACGCGCATGCCCCAGTTCGAGTACGGCACGGCGATCGCGCCGAACATACTCGGCGGGGACGGCCACAAGCAGATCGAGGCCATGGTGGATTACGTGTTGACGTTGGGGGTGAATGAGCAGACCGTGCAGGCGACCCCAGCCGCCGTTGCGCCGGCAATCGCTCCGCCAGCCGCCCCGTCGCCATCAGCACAGCCCTGAGATTTGGCCTTGAAAAACATGCGTTCCAATAGAAACAATGTTAGAGTAACCGCTGGAGGAGAACTTATGAAATCGTTCAAGTTGTTGATGGCTGTCGCAGTAACACTTTCATTCGCCGCCGTTTCACGCGGCGCGGATTCGGCGTCAATCTCCGGAAAGATCACCTTTGACGGGACTCCGCCCAAGCGAAAGAAGATCAACACGGACGCCGACCCGAAGTGCGCCGAAATGCACGCGGATTCTCCCCTGTTGAGCGAAGAGGTGGTCGTGAATCCCAACGGCACGTTGAAGAACGTGTTCGTGTATGTGAAAACCGGCCTGGAAGGCAAGACGTATGATGTGCCGAAGGAACCGGTAACCATCAACCAGACCGGTTGCCATTATGAGCCGCATGTGTTTGGCATCATGGCCAAACAGGAATTGGACATCCTGAACAGCGACGACACGCTGCACAATATTCATGCCATGCCTGCCAAGAGCACGGAATTCAATGTGGGCGAACCCAACAAGGGTATGATCGTGAAGCGCAAGTTTGCCAATCCCGAGGTCATGGTGCATTTCAAGTGCGACGTGCACCCCTGGATGTCGGCCTACGTTGGCGTGATGGACAATCCGTTTTACAGCGCGACCGGCGACGATGGGACATTTTCGTTGAAGGGACTGCCCGCTGGCGAGTATCAAGTGGCGGCGTGGCATGAGAAGTATGGCGAGCAGGTTCAAAAGGTGACGGTCGGCGCCGGCGAAGCTAAAACTATTGACTTCAAGTTCACCAAGCCGGCCGAGTAACGCGCCGGGGCGACATAACCGGCGTACAGGCGGGAGCCCGTTGTTGCCTGACAGGTTCCTGAAGTGACTTTTCTGGAAGGAAATCGGGTCAATGACAGAAGCGCGGCATAACGAAGAATATCACCACGACATACCGTTTTGGCGAAGGTATATTTTCTCGACCGATCACAAGATCATCGGGATCCAGTACGGCCTAACCTCGCTGTTGTTCTTATTCTTCGGCTTTTGCCTGATGATGCTGATGCGGTGGCAGTTGGCGTTTCCGGGCCAACCGCTTCCGATCGGGTTTTTAGCGAAGTGGCTCGGTGACGCGCGGATGCCGGGCGGCATTATGGCCCCCGAATTTTACAACCAACTCGGCGCGATGCACGGCACGATCATGATCTTTCTCGGCGTGGTGCCGTTGGCGGTCGGCGCGTTTGGCAACTATCTGGTACCGCTGCAAGTTGGCGCGCAGGACATGGCCTTCCCCAAGCTCAACATGTCCAGCTACTGGGTGTACTTCATCGGCGGGGTGGTCATGCTGTGCAGCTTCTTTGTGACCGGCGGCTCAGCGCAGTCCGGCTGGACTTCCTATCCGCCCCTGTCCGACATCACGCCGCAAAGCCATTCGCTCTTCACTGGCCAGTCCATGTGGTTGACCGGTATGGTATTCCTGATTACTTCCTCTCTCCTCGGTTCGATCAATACCATCACCACAATCATCCAGTTGCGTGCCAAGGGGCTTACCTGGATGCGACTGCCGTTCTTTGTGTGGGCGCAGTTGGTCACGGGCTTTCTATTATTGCTGGCGTTTCCTCCACTGGAGGCTGCCGGGGTCATGCAGTTGATGGATCGAATCGCCGGGACGAGCCTCTTCCTGCCCAGTGGTTTGGTGGTCGGCGGCAAGGCGTTGAACGTCAGCGGCGGTGGTAGCGCGTTGCTCTGGCAACACCTGTTCTGGTTTCTGGCGCACCCGGAAGTGTACGTATTGATCCTGCCGGCGATGGGGATTGTCGCGGAAGTGATCGCTAACAACACCCGCAAACCGCTCTGGGGATACAAGTCGCTGGTATACTCCGTGATCTTTCTCGGCTTTATGTCGTTCATTGTCTGGGCCCACCACATGTTCCTGACCGGTATGGGCACCACTATCAACGCGTTCTTCCAGACGACGACGATGATCATCTCGGTGCCGTCGATCGTCATTTTGACGGCCCTGATTCTTTCGCTCTGGGGCGGGTCGATCCGGTTCAATGTGCCGATGTTGTTCGCGCTGTCATTTCTGCCGATGTTCGGCATCGGCGGTCTGACGGGGTTGCCGCTGGGCCTGGCCAGCGCGGACATTCACTTGCACGATACCTATTATGTCATTGGCCATTTCCATTACGTCGTCGCCCCCGGCACGCTGTTTGCCCTGTTCGCCGGGATTTACTACTGGTTCCCGAAAGTCAGCGGCCGACAGATGAACGTGACGCTGGGCAAAATCCATTTCTGGGGCTCGCTGGTCTGCATGAACGGCATATTCATGCCCATGTTCATCCAGGGGATGGCCGGTGTGTCTCGGCGATTGTACGACGGCGGGAGTTCGTATCTCCACGCCCAGAACGTTCTCGTCCTGAACAAGGGAATGTCCTACTCCGCATGGGCACTGGCGCTCTTTCAACTGGTGTTTATTGTCAACTTCTTCTGGAGCATTTTTGCGGGACAAAAGGTGACCAGTGACAACCCGTGGGAAGCCACAACCCTCGAATGGGCCACGCCGACGCCACCTCCGCATGGGAACTTCCTCAAGGTCCCCGAAGTCTATCGCGGACCTTACGAGTACAGTGTGCCGGGCGCGAAACGCGACTTTCTCCCTCAAAACCAACCCCAGGAGGCCTAGATGTCCGGCGCGATTGAAATCCCTTATAACTCGACCGAACGCCCCGACACGGGCCTGTACAATGCCAAACTCGGCGTGTGGCTGTTCCTGTCGTCCGAAGTGATGCTGTTCGGCGCGCTGTTTTCGACGTATGTGCTGCTGCGCACTGGTTCCGAAACATGGGAACACGGGGCGGAATTCCTGAACGTCCCGCTTGCCACAATCAACACATTGGTGTTGATTATCTCTAGTGTGACGATGGTCATGAGTTGGGCGTCGCTGAAAGCGAAGGAATTCGGCAAGTACAAGCTGTACATGGGGTTGACGATCCTGTGCGGCGCGGCGTTCCTCGTCATCAAGGGCTTTGAATACGCCCATAAGTTCGAGACCGGGTTGTTTCCGTCGACCAGCACCTTCATGGCGCTGTACTTCACGATGACAGGACTACACGGCCTGCACGTTATCGGTGGAATGATTGTCAACAGCTACCTGTGGGGACCCGGCAGCAGGATGTGGCAGACCGATCCGCAACGATTTACCAATCGTATCGAGGTCGCCGGCTTGTACTGGCATTTTGTTGATCTCGTGTGGATCTTTCTGTTCCCAACCCTGTATTTGTTGCCGGGCAAATAAGATTGATTGAGGCACCATGAATGATACCCAACACGAAGACGTACCGAGTCACGTCGGGACCTACATCAAAGTGTTCGTCGCATTGGCGGTGGGCACGCTCGTCACCGTACTGGCTTCCAATCTTCATCTGGGAATCATCCTCGGCATTATCGTGGCGCTGATCATCGCTACGGTCAAAGGCTCGCTGGTGGCCGGCTTCTTTATGCATTTGGTCGCGGAACGCAGGGCTATCTACTGGATCTTGGTGCTTACGGCGACCTTTGTAGTTGCGATGGTTGGCCTGATCATGTTTAGCCACGAGGACCAGCAAGGGCGCCAACAAGGGATTTTCGCCGTGCCGCCGGCGCACGCGCAGGTCCCGCGCGAGGAAAAACCGGCGAGTGGCCACGCGGAGTAGATATGTCGCTCAAAGCGTTCCATGTATTTTTCATCACCGTTTCGGTGTTGATGTGCCTCGGATTTGGCGCATGGTGCATTGGCTCGGATTACGCGCGCGGACGTACCGCCTACGTGATCGCGGGGTACGTTTCCTTTGGACTGGGCGTCTTGCTGGTAGCGTACGAGATCGCGTTCCTGCGGAAGTTCAAGGATTTGGACAAGGAGTAGACAATGATGACATCACGGGTTTCCAAAAGTTTGACCGCGACCGCCACGGTTGTATTGGTGGGCGTTCTGCCGCGGGTTGCACTGGCATGCGCCGCTTGCTACGGAGCGGCTGACGCCGCACAGACACGCGGGATGAACTTTGGCATTTTCACCATGCTGGGCGTGACCGGCGTCGTGCTGGGCGGGTTTGGCGGCATGATTTTCTGTTTCGCGAGACGGGCCCGCCGACACAGCACCGACTTGACACCGTAACGGTGTAAACGGAGAAAGACCCATACCATGCTGGAGAAGATTCTTGGTTTACCGGTCAGCGCCTCCGAACACGCCGCGCGCGTGGATCGGCTCATTCTGTACGTCCACATCCTGATGGTGGTGCTGTTTGTTGGGTGGATCTTGTTTTTCTTCTATACACTCCTTCGGTTTCGCAAGGGCAGGAATCCCGTCGCTAACTACACAGGCGTGAAAACACATGCCTCATCGTATTTGGAAGCCACGGTGGCGGTGGTGGAAATCCTGTTGTTGGTCGGACTGTCGATTCCGTTCTGGGCGTGGAAGGTCAGCGCGTTCCCGACGGATCCGAATACGGTGCACGTGCGCGTCATTGCCCAGCAGTTCGCCTGGAACATTCATTATCCGGGGCCGGACGGCATTTTCGGTCGCACGGATATTAAACTGGTCGATGAACAGACGAACCCGATTGGCCTCGATCGCAAAGGGGATCCTCATGCCAAGGATGATATCGTCACTCTGAACCAGTTGCATTTGCCGGTCAATCGTCCGGCGGTCATCGAGATCACCACCAAAGACGTCATCCACAGCTTCTTCCTGCCGGTGATGCGCGTAAAGCAGGACGCCATTCCCGGCATGCTCATCCCCATCCACTTTGTCCCGAACAAGACATCGGATCAGTTGCGGGAGGAACTGGCGATGACCGTGGCGCTTCCCACGACCAAAGACATTGGTTCCGATGTCGCCATGGAGGACTACAAGGCCAGGGATGGTACGATTCTGGTGAAGAAGGGACGGGCCATCAGTGCTGACACGGCTGCAAAACTCGTTGAGAACGGAGTCACGCAAGTTCGCGTCGGTCCCCGATACCCGGCGGAAATCGCCTGTGCGCAACTTTGCGGCCTCGGTCATTACCGCATGAAGGGATACTTGAGTATCGATACGGAAGAACAATACGAGGCATGGCTCAAAGACCAGGAGGATGCCCTGCAGGAATAGCGGAGAATGACTCGCACCGTCACGGAATGAGATGAACGCCAATTTCCATCCCTGGCTCCATCGGTTTGCCTGTCTGCTGGCTGGCGCGACGTTTCTGCTGATCGTCGCGGGTGCCAATGTAACCAGCCACCGCGCCGGGTTGTCGGTCCCTGATTGGCCGACGACCTACGGTCAGTTCATGTTTTCATTCCCGATGTCCAAGTGGGTGGGCAACATTCTTTACGAGCACGGGCATCGTCTCATCGCAAGCGTCATCGGGATCCTGACGATCATTCTGGCCGTGTGGCTCGTCCGCGTAGAACTGCGCCGATGGGTGCGACGCCTCGGGATCGCGGCGGTTGCCACGGTCATCGCGCAGGGAATCCTGGGCGGACTGACGGTCAAACTCATGCTCCCGCCGCCGGTTTCGATCGCCCATGCTTGTCTCGCGGAGGCGTTCTTCTGCATTACGGTCGCTTTGGCGTTCGTCACGTCGGAGAATTGGTGGCAACCCGCGCTTCCCGCGGAAATCTCCAACGCCCGGCTGGCGCAGCGGTTCATCCTCGCCTCAACCATCGCGGTTTATGCTCAGGTCATCCTCGGCGCAACGGTTCGCCATGCCGAATGGGGGATCTTCGCGCACATCCTCGGTGCCGCGGCGGTTTTCGGGTGCGTCATCTCGAGTTTGTTCGCCGCGCTGTTCACAATAAGACACCGTGGATTCTTGCGTCACGCGATCCTGTTGCTTTGCCTGGTGACGGCACAGATTGCCCTGGGTTTGGTCACGCTGATCGTGCGCCTTCCGAAGAATACTGACGAGCAATTGTCGACGATCCAGGTGCTGGTGCCGACAGCACATCTGGCCCTCGGCGCGCTCGTGCTGGCGACCAGTTTGGTGATGACCCTGAAAGCCTTTCGATTCCTCGCGGCGCCCGGAGAAGAACCATCGTGGCCGCTGGTCCAGGGAGCCGTTTCGTGAAGAATCTGCGCTCCTATGTTGAATTGGCGAAGCCCCGCATCCTCTCGATGGTGCTGGTCACGACCACCATCGGTTTTTTCCTTGCAGCGAGGGGCATTCATCCGCTGCTCACGCTTCTGTTGACGCTAATCGGGGTCGGCTGTGCCACCGGCGGTTCGGCAGCGTTAAACAATTATCTGGAGCGCGAGGCGGACGGCAAGATGGAGCGCACCTGCCGCCGCGCGCTGCCAGCGGGGATCATCCAGCCTTCCAACGCGCTCGTCTTCGGTATCAGCCTGGTGTTGGTCGGGCTGGTCATTCTGATCTGTCTTGTGAACTTGCTCACGGCGTTTCTCGTGTTGCTCGCGTCGTTCTTGTACGTGTTGGTCTACACGCCGATGAAACGGCTCACGTGGCTCAATACGACGTTCGGCGCGATCCCCGGTGCCATCCCGCCGATGTGCGGCTGGGCCGCAGCGAGCGGGCGGCTCGATCCCGGCGCGTGGGTGCTCTTTCTCATTCTCTTCGCGTGGCAACATCCCCATTTCTACGCCATCGCGTGGATGTTCCGGGACGATTATCGTAATGCCGGATTCAAGATGCTCCCCGTGGTCGATCCGAGTGGCGCAAGCACGTTTCGGCAGACGATCCTCTTCGCCGTGCTGCTGCTGGGGGTGTCGGTTCTGCCCACGATCATTGGTATGACGGGCCGGGTGTACTGCGTCGGAGCGATCATGATGGGCGTGGCGTTGCTGGCGGTCGGCGCGCTGTTCACTCACACGAAATCCTTTCTCGATGCGCGCCGCTTGCTGAAGGCCTCGGTCGTGTACCTGCCGCTGCTGTTGCTCCTCATTATCGTCGACGTCGGCTTTTAGGAGTCTATCGGGATGGCCGACTCTCTTCTCGTGGTCGAAGCCGTGACGCACCGCTATGGCGATCGCACCGCGCTGGATAAGGTCAGCTTCGAAGTGCCCGCCGGCGAGATCTTTGGCTTGCTCGGTCCCAATGGCGGCGGCAAGACGACGTTGTTTCGCATCTTGAGCACACTGGTCGCGCCCAGCGAGGGACAAGTACGCCTGTTTGGTGTCGACATCGTGCGTAATCAGAGCCAAATCCGCCGAAACATTGGAGTCGTCTTTCAAGCGCCGAGCCTCGACCGCAAACTCACCGTGCTGGAAAACCTCCGCCATCAGGGCCATCTGTACAATCTTCGCGGGCCGGGGTTGCAATCCCGCATGGATGAATTGCTCTCGCGTTTCGGAATGGCCGACCGCAAGGGGGACTTGGTGGAAACCCTTTCCGGCGGACAGCGACGGCGGGTCGAATTGGCCAAGGGCCTGTTGCACAAGCCCAGGGTGCTGTTGCTCGACGAACCAAGTACGGGCCTTGACCCACGTGTCCGTCGCGAATTATCCGATTACCTTGAGCAGTTGCGCGATAAAGATGGCATAACGATTTTGTTGACGACCCACTTGATGGAGGAGGCGGATCGATGTGACCGTCTCGCCATTCTTGACCGCGGTCGGCTCGTCGCGCTCAACACGCCGCGGCAGTTGAAGGAGAAGATCGGTGGAGACGTGATTTCGGTCGAGACCGGTCAGCCGCAGTCCCTGGCCGAACAAATTGCCAGACGTTTCGGGATCGAGGCGCGCGTATTGGATGGGAGTGTACGCATCGAGCGGGCCAATGGCCACAAGTTCATCACAGATCTGGTCGAAGCCTTTCCGGGGCAGATCGACGCCATCAGCGTTCACAAGCCGACTCTTGAAGACGTGTTCATCCATTTGACGGGGCATCGGTTTGAAGGAGATGACGCGTGAGCGATTCGCAGAACAACTACTTTGCTCTCCCTGCATTGACTCTCTGGTGGCGCGAGATGGTGCGGTTCTTCCGTCAACGCGACCGTGTGGTCGGCGCATTGTTGACGCCGATTGTGTTCTGGTTACTACTCGGATTCGGTTTGGGGAAATCGTTCAAGACTCCGGGCGCACCGGAGGGACATGGTTATTTGGAATACTTTTTTGCAGGCACATTGGCAATGATACTGTTGTTCACCGCGATCTTTTCAACCATTTCGGTCATCGAAGACCGTCGCGAAGGTTTTTTGCAGGCGGTGCTGGTGGCACCTGTGGGACGGTTGGCCATCGTGTTGGGAAAGATCCTTGGAGGTACGACGCTCGCGTTTGTACAGGGAGCAATATTCCTTGTGTTGGCCCCGCTGTCGGGCCTGCACCTGACTGTAGAATCGTCGATTTGGCTGGCGGTCGTCATGTTCCTCGTTTCGTTTGCGTTGACGGGATTGGGGTTTTTCATCGCCTGGCAGATGAGTTCAACGCAAGGGTTCCACGCGATCATGAATCTATTCCTGATCCCACTATGGCTGCTCTCGGGCGCTGTATTTCCTCCGCAAGGCACGCCCTTGTTGCTAGGATGGGTCATGAAGATCAATCCGCTTAGCTACGGAGTGGCGGCTTTGCGAGATGGATTGTACTGGTCGCGGCCACATCCTGGCGCGATGGCCGATTTGGCTGCAACAACGGTGTTCGCGGCGGGTATGTTTGTGTTGTCGCTCTGGGCGGCACAGCGCACGACGCGGGGAGATTTGCAATGAAAGTGAAAACCATTTTGAATATCGGTGTGGCCAGCACGTTCGCCATCGTCGTGGGATCGATCCTCTTGATTGTCATACGCGGCGCACCCACGACGGCCTTGGCGATGGAGGTTCCAGTGATGGGTTGGGTGCCGGAATTCTCGTTGACGGAGGCGAACGGGACCACAGTGCGCCGCGGGGACCTGCTTGGCAAAGTGTGGATTGCCAGTTTTCTGTTCACCCGTTGTGCGGAGGCGTGCCCGCTGCTCATGCATCATGAGGTGCAACTGCTGCCGAACCTGCCGGCCCGTGACGATTTGCGCCTCGTGAGCTTTTCGGTCGATCCAGACTGGGACACGCCCAAGGTGCTGACGGAATACGCCCGCACTTTCGGCGCGGATCGAAGTCGCTGGTCCTTTCTCACTGGCGACAAGAAGCAGATTTACCATTTGTCGATCGACGGGTTCCGGCTGGCGGCGCAGGAGGGAGACCCCGCCAAGGAGATGCCGATTCTTCATAGCACCAAGCTGGTGTTGGTGGATCGGCATGGGGCGATTCGCGGCTACTACGACAGTACGGACGAGATCGAAATGCAGAAGCTGGTTCGTGACGCGCGACGGGTGTTGGCGGAGCGATCATGATCAGCGTGTCGGAATTGCCCACGGTGAATGCCACGCTGAACGCGACGAGCGCTGTGTTTCTTGCGCTGGGTTATGGGTGCATCCGCCGGAAACGGGTGGCCGCGCATCGGATTTGCATGCTGGTCGCTGTGACGGTCTCGGCCATGTTCCTGGTTTCGTATCTGACATATCACGCTCATGCGGGCCATAAACCTTTCCCGGGACAGGGATTCGCCAGACCGGTGTATTTTGCGGTCCTGCTGACCCATACGCTGCTCGCGATCGTCGTGGCTCTCTATCTGGTGCCGGTGACGTTGTCCCGAGCGTTACGGGAGCGGTTTGATCAGCACCGGGCCATCGCCCGCTGGACGTTGCCGATCTGGCTTTATGTGTCGGTGACCGGTGTGATCGTGTATTTCATGCTCTATCATTGGTATGGACACGCCTAGATCGATCACATCGTTGGCGCTGACGGCGCTCGTAATACTGGTCCCGATGATTGTCCACGCCGAGAATGGCGAAGGGGTCATTTCGGGAACTGTTCGCCTGCTTGGCCCCGCCCCCAACATCCCCACGATTCAGCCCGAGGCGGATTTCGATGCGTGCGGGACGGAGCCACGACCGACAAAATTGCTCGCCCTGGGCACAAACCAGGCCGTGCGCGACGTGATCATTTATTTGGCGGGGTCCGTGCAGGGCAGCGCAAGCACCGGGACGAACGATGCGGTTGTTCTTGACCAGCGTAACTGTGAATTTGTCCCGCGGATCCAGATCGCCCGAACCGGAGCGCCCTTGATTCTCCGAAACAACGACTCCGTCCTCCACGTCGTGCGCATTGAGGCCATGAGTGGAACAGACGAACACCGCACATTGCTCAAGGCGGCGACTCCCTACGCCGGTTACGAAAAGACCTATCAGCTGGCCAATTTTCGCGAACCGACGCTGTTGCGCGTGACCTCCGCGAACGGGCATGAATGGATGGCCGCGTACATCGCCGTCCTGCCGCATCCGTGGGCCGCGCTCACCGACGAAAACGGGCGTTTTGTTATTCACCATGTGCCTCCCGGCACGCAGAAGATCTACGCGTGGCATGAAGTCCTCGGCGTTTTGACGCAGGAAGTGAAGCTCAACGGCAACCACGCCGCCGTCGTCGACTTCGAGTTCACCGTCAGGAAGTAACGCGTTCCGTCAGAATTTTCCTTCGAGCCTGCGTTCACTCTTTCGCGCCAGTTCGGCGTTATTCGTGTCGCCGAGCGTTTCAAAGCAGTCAGCGAGCGCCCTCCACACGTCAGGGTCTTCAACGTGATGCTCTGCCAGAGGACGCAGTACCTTGATGGCCTCACGTGGCTTGCCTTGATTGATGTACGCGTACGCAAGGTTCTTGCGGCCGGGAATCCCGTCAGGCGCAATCTCAATGGCCCGTTGACCATGTTGGATCGCCTGGTCAAATTCCTTGAGGCTTGTATACCAGACGGTGAGGTTGATGTGGGCGGGCAGGCAATCAGGGTTCTCCTGCAGCGCGTTGACGAACAGCGTCTCGGTGTTCGACCAGGCTTCCGTCCGCTGCACGGCCAGCACGGTCAGGATCGCAAAAACGGCGGCAATCGCTCCACCCAACACGATCCGTGCGCCGCCGCCCCGCGCCGCTCCAGCCGCTTGGGCGACCGCCATGCTCACCGGCAGCATCAATCCGAGGATCGCTAAATGTGAATACCGATCGGCAACCACGTGGATGCCCACAGGAACCAAACCGATGGTTGGCGAGAGCGTGATGACATAGAACAGCCAGGACGGCAGAACCACGGGCCAACGGCGGCGCGTGGCGAACGCCAACACGGTAATGAGAACGAAGGACATGAAATAGCCGAGGCTGACAGGAATGCTCCAATGCATGTCGTCGAATGTTGGATAGACCGCTGACAGATGAACCGGCCAGAAGAATTTCCAAATGTAAAACAGCGAACAGTATCCGACCAGACCGGCCCGCGCCCATAGCGGAATTATTTCCGGCGCTGCCACCGTTTCGCCCGGGCCGCTAGCCTGGCACACGAACGTAATCCCGGCAATGATCAGGCTGACGGCAAAGAACGGGATTTTTTCCTCCCACGCCTTGCGCTTGGCGAGGAAGTGGTCGATGAGCAGGAGCACGGCCGGGAAGGTGACCGCCGTGGATTTTGACAACACCGACGCGACAAACAATCCGAAGCAGATTCCGTAGTCAACACCCTTGCGGCCATCCAACCAGCGGAAGTAGCTGACCAGTCCGAGCAGGTAGAAGAACACAAACAGCACGTCCTTGCGCTCGGTGGCCCACGCAACAGATTCAACGTGCAGCGGGTGAACGCCGAAAATCACCGCCGTCAGCAACGCAGCTGTCGTTGCGTGCGCGAACCGGCCCCGCAGGGTTTTCCGCACCAGGATCAGCACCAGCAGCGTGTTGGCAACGTGCAACAAAAGATTCGTCAGGTGATACCCGAACGGATCGCGGCCCCAAATCTGATAATCGATGGCGAACGACAGCCACGTCAGCGGACAATACAGCTTGGCCGTTGGTTGGGTGAACATCGCCCACAAGTTGTGAAGGCTCAGGGAACGAATCGCCAGATTGCGCGTGATATGCGTGGTGTCGTCCCATTCCACAAATTGACCCCACAAACCCTGAACATGTGCCGCCACCGTCAGCGCGACAACGAGAAGTCCATCCAGCCAGATTTTGTCGGACTCGGAGCACTCGTTCATGCGCGTGCCGCGCGACGCTAGGCGAGATTGGCGGAAACCAACTGGCTGACGAGCCGATTGTCCGCGCGGCCGGCGATCCTTTCCTGCACGGCTTTCATGACCTTGCCCATGTCCGCCTTGGTCGTCGCTCCCAGTTCCGCGATCGTCGCTTTGACGACTTCTTCCACCTGCGCCGGGCTAAGATCTTCGGGCAAATACGACTTCAACACCGCCAGCTCGGCCTTCTCCTTCTCGACCAGATCCGCTCGTCCGCCCTTCTCAAATCCCTCAATCGAGTCCTGCCGCTGTTTGATCTGCTTCTTGATCACGCCCGTCACATCGGCATCCGTCAATTTCTCCTGCTTCTTCGCGATCTTGTGGTACTCGATCGCCGACTTGAGCATGCGCAACGTCGACAGCCGCAGCGCATCCTTGGCCCGCATGGCGTCCTTCATGTCCGCCGCAATTTTGTCCGTCAGCATAATCGTTTACACTAGGCGGCGCGCGCGCGGCTTGTCAACTCATTCACCGCCCCCTCATCCTTTCACCACCCCAATCGGCCGCAACCGCGCCACCTTCCGCGCCAGCCCGGCGTTGTGGCAGACGTCCACCACGTTTTCCACGTCCTTGTACGCCCACGGCGCTTCCTCCACCGCCGTCCCATGTCCCTGGGCCATCATGACCACGCCGCGCTCGTCCAACTCCCGCTGCAAATCCTGAAAACTCCCCTCCCTCTTCGCCTGTGCGCGGCTCATCATTCGTCCCGCGCCGTGGCAAACCGTTCCCCACGTCTGTTTCATGGCGCCATCGGTGCCCACCAGCACAAACGAATACCGCCCCATGTCGCCGGGCACCAGCACGGGTTGCCCGATGGACTGGTACCGTTGCGGAATCATCGGATGGCCCGGCGGAAACGCCCGCGTCGCGCCCTTGCGATGGACGCACACCGTCCGCTCATACCCATCCACCTCGTGCCGTTCCAGCTTGGCAATGTTGTGCGGGACGTCGTACACCAGCTTCATGCCCAATTCCCGCGGCGAAATTCGTAGCGCGTGCAAAAACGCCTTCTCCGCCTTGGTCATCAGCACCTGGCGATTCGCGAACGCGTAATTCGCCGCGCACCGCATCGACGACAGATACTCCTGACCTTCGGGCGAACGCACCGGCGCGCACACCAGTTGCCGGTCCGGCAGATCAATCCCATACTTGCCGGGCGCGCCCCGCAGCACCTTCAGATAATCGTCGCACACCTGGTAGCCAAACCCGCGCGAGCCGCAATGAATCACCACCGTGACCTGACCCAAAAACAATCCCATCACCTCGGCGGCGTCCTCAAAAAAAATCTCGTCCACGACTTGCACTTCGAGAAAATGATTGCCGCTGCCAAGCGAACCGAGTTGGCCCTTCCCGCGTTCCAACGCGCGGTCGGTGATGTTCGACGGCTCAGCCTCTCCGAGTCTTCCGCGCTCCTCAATAAACTCCAGGTCCTCCGCCTCGCCGAACCCGTGTTCGACCGCCCAGTCCGCCCCCTGGTGGACGCACTTCCGCTCGTCGGCGTGCGACAGTTTCAAATCGCTCCCGCGTCCCAGCCCGCACGGGATATCGCGGAACAGTTGGGCGACCAACTCCCGAATCTTTGGCGCCACGTCCTCGCGTTTGAGGTTGGTCCGCATCAGGCGCACCCCGCAATTGATGTCGTAACCGACCCCGCCCGGAGAAATCACGCCGCCCCGGTCGGGATCGGTCGCGCAGCAGCCGCCAATGGGAAAGCCGTACCCCAAATGAATGTCCGGCATCGCCAGCGAGTATTTCTGGATGCCCGGCAGGAACGCCACGTTGGCGACCTGTTCCAGGCAGTTGTCGCCCACGATATGGTCGAGCATTTCCTCCGTCGCGTAAATCCGGCCCGGCACTCGCATCCCGGACTTGTACGACGCCGGCAATTCCCACAGCCAATCTTCGATCTTCTCCAACGGGTTCACACCGTCACTCTACCTCCTGTCGAAAACTTCCACAAACGCGGAATCCATGGGAAACATTGACGGCCGCAATATGTCATTCTGAGCAAAGCGAAGAATCTCTGTCGTTCTCCGATGGATGCTTGTTATGCGTCGCCCGCCCCCCTGAACTTGGGTTCGTTTTTGGCTTTCCAAAATGACTTTTTCCACGCCGGCTTGCACAAACTTGGGTTCGTTTTGCAATTTTCACTTTTTTCGTGCCCCCCCCGCCCCATGCTCGGCGCAGGTCTCCCGACCGCGCCGTCCCGTAGCCGCATTGGAGGGCGAGCCTCCCGGCGAGCCGCACCCCCCTTCCGTGCCCCTAAAGCTCTTCCCCGAGGCACCCGGCAACTCATGCACTCCGGCACCTCTCTCCGATTTCGACCTTCGAGTTTCATGTTACCGCCCTTACCTATATCGCAAATCGATACCGCTGTCAATTCCAAAACTTGATATTAACGGTGGGGGCAAGGGGAAGAGCGGAGTCCAGCTTGTGGAGACCAGGACGATCCATCCGCGTAGTCGCGAGGGTCGGGGGAAAGGAGTCGAGAGGGCGGTGGAAAACCACCCCCCAATAAAGTAACCCCACGCGAAAAAAGGTCGGCTGCTCAAATCGGAGCCAAGGCAGGCCCGGGCCCCTGAGTAAATCAAGAGCCCGGGCCAAACAATCTATCCGCGCACGTGCCAGCCGACTCTTGCCTAGGGGGTAGAGGTCTGCTCGGTCAAGTCGCCCACCGCCGTTTCTCCGTTAGCCGCGCCGCCCGTCGACAAAAGGATGAACTTCCTCATCACGGGCGGAGTTTGCGTCATATCCAAGGTCGCGGAACCTTGTCCGAACATCCCGAAGTTGAGAACCACACCCGTGGTGTCCAGAATCGTGCCCGTGAACGGCACTTGGCCCCACAAGCCCCCGGGACTGAAACCGCCCCAAGGTGCTCCGTTGTGGGCGGTTCCGGTATTGAGATGGCCCCGCAGCAAGCAACCATTCGTATTCTGGTCGGTCACTTGGAGGGAAAGTGCCGTTTCGCGGTAGCCCCTCCAGGAATCGGCGACATTCACCTGGCCGCTCCAGGTTCCGACGATATTCGGACAGGTCGACGGCACGGTAACTGTAAAGTTATTCACCTGCCAGACTTGAGTCGGTTGCCAACTGCTGAGTCGTATTTGGAAGTTGCCATACGGCACAACCACGGAGTTGCCCAGCCCGACATCCACGCCGTTGATCGCCCATGAGACCTGACCGTTGGCCGCCACGTCGACCAAGACATGATACGTCGTCCCTGCCGCGATTGGATACGGAACCGGGCCCCACGGGCTACTGGTGTCCTGATTATCTTGAACCTGCAAGTAGTCGTTCCCGCTCTGACTCTCAGCCATCAGGAGTTCGATGTCGGGATTGGGAAGGAGGCCGATTGGCTCCCCCGTCGGAACAAAGAACAATTCAAACCCACCATCGCTCGTGCTTTTCGCCGGTAGGACCACATCGTAGGAGATGGTCAGTGGACCAGTGAACGCCTGCACGGAAAGCACATCCCGCCCGGTCAGGACGATCTGGTTGCCGTTGGTTGTGGCCGGGCTGCCCCGTGGCCCCGGCCAGTTCTGGTTGCTGGGCCATGGAAGAATCTCCCACGTGACCGATTGTGCCAGGACGGACATTGTCCAGGAGCAGATCGACAACACAACGAAAGTTCGCAGGCAGGCGCGCAAATGACGGAAACGGAACTTATTCATGGCTTCTCCCTTCGTGGCTCCCCCCGGAGGCGGAGTCTGGTTGTGTAACAACGCATCACATACCACGATTTGCCAAGCCAAGGATATTCTGCCTTCCACGGTCGCGTCAAGCCTCGTTGTGCCCCGGCCCTCCACCCAGAATTTTACCACGCTTGCCACGTTTCACGTGGTTACACGTGGCCCTTTCGGGGTCCCCCGACGCGGTGCGCCGTCGTCTCCAAGCCCCGTCGTGGCCGCTTGGGCCGTTGCCTCGTGTAGCGGCGCTTCTGCCCGTCCTGAGCTAAGTCGAAGGGCGAAGCGCCGAAGTATTCTCCCACTAGACCGGCGACGAGTACGAAGCCAAATAGCAACAGCGCCAATTCTGACGCTGCTAGTAGCGTCGTGGTCACGGATTTCGACAGAGAAAAGATTCCAGTCCAAATACACACTTTAATTGGTGCTCTCGGGTTTTCGGTTCAGCGGGCTTTGCGCCCTTTGGCCCGTTGTTGTCCGTTTTCGTCGTCCATGCGGGAAGCCCGGTGCATCATCCATGAGCACAACCGCCTTTGCACTTTCTCTTCCTGCCCCACCGTTTGTGGGGTTGTCTCTCCTCTACCAGATAATCGCAATGTTGGGGAGCCGAATCCCCTCAGTCAACAAACTTGTAGGTCAGGCGTTTGCCTTCCACCCTCCGCAGACCGGCAAGCGTGCGTCCGCCTGTGCTGGTCATGATATATCTCCTGGGGATATATCATGGAAAAGGCACTCGCAGCGCATCTCACGTTCGCCCTGCGACTCTTCAAGCCCAAATCGATCCCCTTCCACCCCGCCGTCAAATCGCCGATTTGTTCGCGGCGCAGTTCGCGTTCGCCCTCCTCGCCTCCCTCCAATCCTGAACCGTTCCATTACATGATACCTTAATATCTAAGGTATCATCACTTCCGCCCTCAAACCGCCGTATGTGGCCCCCTCCCGTTTTCCCTCGCCATGATATATCGCCAGGCGATATATCGCGGGAAAAGCATTCGCGGCGCAGCTCACGTTCGCCCGGCGCGGGTGTCACGCGATCAATTCGCGGTTAACGCCGCCCCGCCGCTTCAAACCGGCGCCACTCTTTGTCCAGTGCCGCCAGATTCCGGTCGCGTTGACGTTGGAGATACACCGCAATGGCCCGCGGGGGAAGTGGACCTTCCCGCGTCAAATGTTCCATTCCCAGATCGATGTCGTGAATCCGTCCCAGCACCCGCTCGACGCGATGCAGACGTTTCGCCAGCCGGACCGTGTCCATGCCAAGCACCGGCCCGAAAAACTCCGCCAGATACCGCGCTTTGCGGAAGCTGATTCTCAATCGGTGTAGCTTTCGCGGGGAACGCGAATGACGCAAATGCTCGTCTTTGACGACCCGACGCATCGCCTTGTCCAGTTGCTTCGCGGCCAGCTTTGGCAGGGAACCGGGCGGCTCGGTCTTCGCCAGACGCGGCAGCTCTTCCCGCAGCAGCCGATTGATCTTGAGCCGCTGGCTGGCAAAATGTGGACCGCGCAGACAGCGGCGCACCGTCGCGCGGACGAGCTGGCGTTGTTGCTGGTGATGACGCAGGTACGCCGGAAACAGCCGGCTCCGGTTGACCGCCGCGCGAACCGGCGCGGATTCCAACAACCGCACCCATTCGTCAAGGTCGCGGACCGGGCCGAGTTCCGCGCCGATTTCCGCCAGCATATCCTCCATGTCCTGCCGCGGCCCGTCGGGCAGATAGTTGCGAAACACACGGACCAGCGCCCGCAGACGCCGCATGGCCACCCGCACATCATGCACCGGCTCGCTCGTCTCGCCCGCCACCGCCGCGTCCACATTGGCCAGTATCGTCTTGAACTGGATCCACAACAAACGCCGCGCCGCCTCGATCACGGGCGTATCGGCGCGCACCAGCGGATCATGGCCGCCTTTCTCACCGGGCGCGGCCACGAATTGGATGTCATACGGGAACACGGTGCGCCAGAGATCGGCCTTGCGGTCCGCTCGCGCCAGACATTGCGGAAACGCCCCACTCCGCACCGCGACGCGGATGGTCCGCCGGACGCGGCGGATGCTGGCGATCTTCGCCGTCTGCGCGTGGCTGTAATCCAATCCGTCGGCGATTCGCAAAAACGCCGCCAGTTGCAACACGCGTTTCGGGGCGCTGCTCAGACTGACGTTGCCCGAATGGCGCAACATGATTTGCGCGACCTGTTCCCGCTCGGATTGGGTGAATCCCTTGATCCCTTCTCCCCACACGATTTCCGCGCCGGCTTGCATGTGATGGATGGGATCGACGCTGTAACCGACGTCGTGCAATCGGCCGGCGGCTTCCAGCAAGTGTCGTCCGCTGGCGGGCAGATCGAGTGCCGCGCGGGTGTGGTCGAACAACTGCAGCGCCAGCGCGGTCACGCGCTCCGTGTGCACGTCCTCGTTGTCGTAGGCCGCGCACAGTTCGTCGATGGTCAATCGACCCGTTCGGCGCTGGGGCAGGGGCATATCAACCGGTGGACGGCTTGGGCGCCGGCCATTGTGGCGCGAACGTTTGGTAACGGTCTTGCTCGGCCTGTTTGGCGGCGTCACGCGCCTGATCGAAGAACACCTGCTGGGAGCGCACCGCCTTCGCTCCGCCCGATAACTGGGGTCGTTGATGACGCCCGTCGGCCAACAGCCGCCGCGATTTCACGTTGTCCTGGAACGTCGTCTTCAGAATCGAAATCAGCCGCGCCTGGCAGGCGGCGTCCTCGACCGGCACGAGCAACTCGACCCGCCGGTCCAGGTTGCGCGGCATCCAGTCCGCGCTGGAAATGAACACCAGCGGCGAGCCGCCGTGATGAAAGTAGAGAAGCCGACCGTGTTCGAGGAACCGGTCGACGATGCTGACCACCTCGATGTTCTCGCTCAGCCGCGCCACACCGGGCCGGAGGCAACAGATGCCCCGCACGTTGAGCTGGATTTTCACGCCCTGCTGCGACGCGGTGTACAACGCCTGGATGACATCGGCGTCCACCAGCGAATTCAGCTTGGCCATGATGTGCCCGGTCTGGCCCTGCTTGCAACGTTGCGTTTCGCTCTCGATCAGCGCCAACAACCGCGCCCGCAGCCCCAGCGGCGCGGCTTCGATCCGCCGGTACTTGATCGGTTGCGAGTACGCGGTAATCGTGTTGAAAAACTGCGTGGCGTCCGCCCCGAAATCCTCGTGGCAGGTCATCAGGCTCACGTCGCTGTAGAGCCGCGCGGTGACCTCGTTGTAGTTGCCCGTGCCGAAGTGGACGTAGCGGCGAATCCCCGCGGCTTCGCGGCGGACGATGATGCAAATTTTGGCGTGCACCTTCAGCCGCCGCAGGCCGTAAATAATCTGTACGCCCGACAACTCCAGCGCTTCCGCCCAATCGATGTTTCGCGCCTCGTCGAACCGCGCTTTCAGTTCGACCACCGCCGTGACGTGCTTGCCCTTGTTGGCCGCGCGCGCCAGGGCCGCGACGATCGGGCTGTTGCCGCTGGTGCGGTACAGAATCTGTTTGATCGCCAGGACATCCGGATCGTCTGCCGCCTGTTCCACCAGACGGACGACCGGCTCGAAGCTTTCGTAGGGGTGATGCAGCAGGATGTCGCGGCGGCTGATGGCATCAAACATCGATTCGCCCGGGGCAACGCACGGCGACGCCTGCGCCGGCCACGGTTCGTAATTCAGCCGCTCGTGGCCGACTCGCCCCGCAATCTCACGGTAGGCCGCCAGGTCGAGCGGGCCGGGAATCGCATAGATTTGATCGTCGGTGACCTCGAGGGCGCGCTTCAGAAACGACAGCGAATCCGTGGAGATGTTCTCACCAACTTCCAACCGCACGCAGCCGCTGCGCTTGCGGGCGTCGAGCGCCTCGCGCAGTTGGGACAACAGATCGCCCGCCAGATCTTCCCGGAGAATCAGGTCGGCGTTGCGCGTGAGGCGGAACGGCACGCACTCGACAACCGATTCGCCGGGAAACAGCGATTCTTTAAACAGGGAAACGACGTCCTCCAGCAGCGTGTAGTCGTAGCCCTCTTGCTGGACGGGCACGGTGATGAACCGGCTCAGACGTTTCGGCAGCGTGACGATGGCGAACCGGGGTTTGCGCGAGCTGGCCTTGAGAGGCTTGAGACGCATGAGAAGATCGAGACCCAGCCCCGTCAGGGAGACGAAATCGGCGGCCGATCCGACGGCGCGTGGGGTGATAATCGGGTAAATCTCGCGGTCGAACAACCGCTCCAGATACTCGACGTACTCGGGCCCGATCTGGTCCGTCCGCAGACGCCGAATCCCGGCATGCGCCAGTTTCGGTTCGATGTCCTGCAAAAAACAGGCGTATTCCTCGGCCACGAGAGCCCGCGCCTGCCGGCTGATCTCCACAAGTTGCTCGCGGGTCGTCATGCCGGCGGGATCGAACACATTCTTGCCCTCGTCGAACAATTGTTGCAGCCCGCCCACCCGCACCATGAAGAACTCGTCGAGGTTCGAGCTCGTAATGGACAGAAACTTTAAGCGCTCCAGCAGCGGCACGGTCGCGTCGGTGGCTTCCTCCAGCACGCGGCGGTTGAATTCCAACCAGCTCAGTTCGCGGTTCAGAAACAAATCGCGGGTTTTACCCATCCGACACCAGCCCCTGCGTTGGTTCCGCGTTGCGGACGACGGCCTTCATCCCAAACACTTCTTCAAACAGATTGCCTTTTTCTTTGAGGGCGAGTCGCTCCAGCGTCAGATCGGCGGCGTCGCCGATGGAGATGACGAACTGGCCGGGCTCGCGGGTAAACGTCATGGCCCGCACCTGTTGCATGTGGTCGCGGTCCAGGGCGTCGGCCACACGCAGGATGGCCGCCATCTTCGCCACCGCGATGCGGCTGTCGCGGTCCAGCGACGTGTATTCCTCGTGATACGGCCGCGGCGTGGCGCGGCGGTGGTAGCGGGCGACGAGAGCGATCAGGGAAATGTCCTTTCGCGTCAGCCCGAACAACTCGCTGTTTAGGATGATGTACATCGAGTGTTTGTGATGGCTGCGGTCGCCGATGAACATTCCCACCTCGTGCAGCAGTGCGGCGATCTTCAGCAGCAATTCAAAACGCTTGTCGAGCCGATGCTCGGCCTGCAATTCGCGAAACAGCCGCACGCTCAGTTCGGCGACCTGTTGGGAATGTTTCTCGTCGAACGAGTATTTTTCGCCCAGGGCCAGCGCGGACTGAACCGCCTGTTCGGAAAAACTCTCGGTCCACGTGCCGCCGGCGGCGATTTCCTTCAACAACCCTTCCCGCAGGCTCGTTTTCGGAACCAGAATCTGCTTCACGTGGAACACTTCCGCCAGATGCGAGTACGCCAGCAGCGCCGGGCCGACCGTCTCCGCCTCCTGGTACGGAATCCGGTACTTCCGCACCAGATCGTCCACGGGAGTGGGCACGAGTTGCTCCGTCAGCGCGGAGAACGTCTTCACGTCGACCGAACTCAGCCGCGACTCGGCCCATTCCGCCGAAAGCATCGAGGCGGCAAATTGCGCGTCCCCGGAAATCGCCACCATATATTTCACCTTGTCGACGGGCACGTTGCGGTAGAGCTGGTCCACCACGCGGTGAATGTGCTGGTCCAGTATCGTGCGCACCCGATCGGCCGGGGCGCGAAATGTCTCCAGGGACTCGCGCATCCGCAGCGAGCCGAGCCGGTACGTGTTGGCAAAGGTGACGCTGCCCTTTTGGATCAACACCAGTTCCGTGCTGCCGCCGCCGACATCCACAATGATCGCATCAGCGTTCTTTAACAGGTCATCCTGCTTGAGCACATCCTGGACGGCGATATAGGTCAGACGATTCTCTTCGGTGCCTTCGATGACTTCGACGTTGATCTGCGTCGACATGTAAATCCGATCCACGAACGCATAGCGGTTCTCGGCCTCGCGCACAGCGCTGGTGGCGACCGCGCGAATCTGATCGTCGCGGGTAATCCCGTACTCGGCCATCACGCGGCGAAAACCCAGCAACACCTTGATGCAATCCTCGATGGTCGACGCCTGGATACGCCCGGTGCTGAACGTGTCTTTGCCCAGACGTACCGCTTGTTGCAGCGAGTCGAGATTGCGGACCTCCGCATTGGGGCCGATCTCGGCAATGCGCAACCGGATGGCGCTGGCCCCAATGTCGATCACCGCGACCGGCCGCGTGCCGGGGCTGACCCGTGGCGTTGTCTCGGGCGTGGGTGTCTTGCTTGTTGGATCCGACATGATCGAATTCAATTCCGCTGGCCGACGTAATCCGCGGCGAGCGCGGCGGCACCCATGACCACGGCATCGTCACCGAGCTTCGCCATGACCACTTTCAGCGATTTTGTGTACGGACGCAATGCCTGCTTCTTGATCGCCGCCCGCACCTGTTGGACGTACAGAGCCGGCATGGCTTCCACCAGCCCGCCCCCCAGCACGACCATATCGGGGGCCAGAAGATTCACCACGCTGCCGATGGCGATTCCCAGGTCCTTCGTGGAATGACCGACAATCTCCTCCACCACGTGGTCGCCAGCCTTGATCGCCGAAGCCAGCACACCGCTACGGATGGCCGCCACGTCGGTTCCCGCCAGTTCCAGCAGGTGCGGGGCTTCGCCGCGGTAGGCGGCGGCGCCCGCTTCGGCGGCGATCGCCAGGCGGCTGGCGACGGTTTCCAGGCAACCGCGCCGACCGCAGCCGCACAATCGGCCCTTCGGTTGCATATGAATGTGGCCGATTTCCAGGCACGACCCGATTCGTCCACGAAACAGTTTGCCCTCGTACACCAGGCCGCCGCCGATGCCGGTGCCAAGGAACACGCCCAGCAGGCAGCGCACGCCCTGGCCGGCGCCAAACCGATACTCGCCATACGTGCCGGCGTCCACGTCATTGGCGACGACCACCGGGCAACCGAAATCCTTGGTCAGTTCCTTCTTCAAGGGAACGTTGCGCAGACCCAGATTCGGCGCCAACAACACGACGCCCCGGTCCAGATCGAGCCAGCCGGGGCTGCCCATGCCAATCGCACTCAGCCGCTTGTGGTCAAGGTGGGCCGCTTGCAACGCCTCCTCGATGGTTTCGACAATCCGCGCCAGCACGCCCTTGGATCCCTTGCCGTCCTTGGTTTTCTTGCGGCGGTACGCGACGATGTTAAAGTCCTTGTCGAAGACTGTGGCCATCATCTTGGTTCCGCCAAGGTCGAAGCCCAGCCAGTACCGGTTCTTGGAAGATGACTTCATCCGTTCTCCTTCTGTCGTCAACCGCGCCCTCAACAGTCAACCCCGAATGCGTTCGGGGCCAGCGGCCCGTGACCGTTTGGGAGATGGTCTACTCGATTTGGTGATAAATATCGCGCCGTTCAGGCCGAAAAACAATACCTTCTGTTAGACTCGCGGCACGGCCGGCGGTCTCGCTTCAGGTCGCGCTTCAAGAAATCCACGTCGCAAAAACAATTCCGGATGCAGCGCAGCAACGCTTCGTGGACGCTCGATTTCGGTTCGGCCAGCGAGTAGTGGATCCATTTGCTGTCGCGACGGGCCACCAGCAGTCCCGAACGCCGCAAATAGGCCAGGTGCCGCGAAATCGTCGGCTGCGGCACGCACAGAATTTCCTGGAACTCGCACACGCACCGCTCACGCTGAGCCACCAGATTCAGAATGCGCAGACGGGTTTCATCGGCGAAGGCTTTGAAGAGCTGATTTGGCCTGATCATACTGCTTCCTCTCGAATGACGGGCAACGGATTCAGAGGTTGTCCGAAATACCGGCGTTGAAAATAGAGAGCGACGTTGACCAAACCAATGAGGGCCGGCACTTCCACCAGTGGTCCGATCACCGCCGCGAAGGCGACGCCGGAATTGATGCCGAACACCGCCACCGCCACCGCGATCGCCAGTTCGAAATTGTTGCTCGCGGCGGTGAAGGACAGCGTGGCGGTCTTGGAGTAATCCGCGCCGACCATGCGGCCCAGGTAAAAGCTGACCAGGAACATCACGACAAAGTAGATCAGCAACGGCACGGCAATCCGCAGTACATCGAGCGAGATGCGGACGATGCGGTCGCCTTTGAGGCTGAACATCACCAGAATCGTGAACAGCAACGCGATAAGTGTGAGCGGGCTGATTCTGGGAATGAACTTCCGCTCGTACCACTCGCGCCCCTTCGCGTTGAGCATGGTGAACCGGGTGAGGATGCCCGCCAGGAATGGAATGCCGAGATAGACAAATACGCTCTTGGCGATTTGTGCCATGCTGACATCGACGACGCTGCCATGGAGCCCGAACAACAGCGGCAGCTTGGTGATGAAAACCCACGCGAATAAACTGTAGAACAGTACTTGGAACACGCTGTTGAACGCGACGAGGCCGGCACAGTATTCCCGGTCGCCCTGGGCCAGTTCGTTCCACACGATGACCATGGCGATGCAGCGGGCCAGCCCGATCAGGATCAGGCCGACCATGTATTCCGGGTAGTTGCGGAGAAAGAGGATCGCCAACGCGAACATCAGCACCGGCCCAATCACCCAGTTCTGCACCAACGACAGCCCGAGCACCTTCCAGTTGCGAAACACGTCGCCGAGTTCCTCGTACTTCACCTTGGCCAGGGGCGGATACATCATCAGTATCAGGCCCACGGCAATGGGGACGTTCGTGGTGCCGACCTGAAACCTATTGATGAAGGTTGGGGTGCCGGGGATGAAATATCCCAGCCCCACACCCACTCCCATCGCGAGAAAGATCCACAGCGTCAGGTACCGGTCGAGAACCGAGAGTCTGCGGGAAATCGATTCATTCATGGTGGGTCGCCAGGAATCGTTCGATGCGACGGCGGATTTCGTCACGCACGCGGCGGAACATGGCCATCTTTTGTTCGTCGTCGCCTGGACCGTGCGCCGGATCATCGAAGCCCCAATGCAATCGTTCCCCAGCCCCGGCGTACGTCGGACAGGCCTCCCGCGCGTTGTCGCAGAGCGTGATCAAATAATCGAACTTCTGTCCATGGAATGCATCCAGGGATTTCGACGTGTGATGGGAAATGTCGATACCGAGTTCCTGCATCGCACGAATGGCAAGGGGATGAACCCAGCCGGACGGTTGGGCGCCCGCGCTGAACGCTTCAAATGGATCACCCCCCAGAGAACGCAGAAATCCTTCGGCCATCTGACTGCGGCACGAGTTGCCCGTGCAGAGAAACAGGACACGTTTCCGCTTCATATGTGGACAACATATTCGCCTGCGCGAATATGTCAAGCGTGCAAATCGCCACCGGAGAGGCGATGGATGTCGGCGAGGACCGTAGTTCGCGTCTGGAGCTGCGATTCAAACACGCCCGGCAATCTATTGCTATTTCCGAGCAGTTCCGCTACACCATTGTCACCAGGAGATGGCCCATGCTGAAGCGATTGATACCTCGCGAATACAACTTCTTCGAGTCGTTCGACCAGGCAACCAGCCACGCGGTCAGCGCCGCCAAGCTGTTGCTGAAACTGACCGAACACTACGCGGATGCCGACCTCATTGCCCGCGAACTGAACAGCGTCGAACACGCCTGCGACGATGTCGCCCATCGCACGATGGAACAACTGAACAAGTCCTTCATCACCCCGCTCGACCGCGAAGACATTCACGTGATGATCCTCCGCATTGACGATGTGGTGGACCTGACCAATGCCGCCGCCAATCGCATGGCCTACTTTGGCATCCAGAAACCCACGCAGCATTCGATCAATCTCGCCAAACAGGTTGTCCGCGGCTGCGAAAAACTGGCCGAGGCCGTCCACGGCATGCACTCCTCCCGCAACTATGAGCAGGTCATGCGCGATTGTATTATCGTGCACGAAGTCGAGAATGCCGCCGACGACATCTTGCACACGGCGCTGGCCGAGTTGTTCGCCACGGAGAAAAACGCGATCGAGCTCATCAAGTGGAAGGAGATTTACGAGACGATGGAAAAAATCACCGACCGCTTGGAGGACGTGGCCAATGTCCTCCAAGGCGTCATCGTCAAGATGAGCTAACCCAGCCCTTTCAAACGTCTGACTGAAGCCCGAAGCGTTGGCTTGGGCCGAAAGGGCTGGGCTCTCGTGCTCTGGCAACTGGCGGCACACGACCCCCGCTCTGGACGGTTTGCGAAGCTCGCGGTTTCGAGTGGGCAGACCGGCACAAATCTACCGGGGTGTCCGTCAGGGTGAAGATGGCTGCAGTGTCAGATCACCCGTGAGAGTATCCCCATTGTCTGGCTGATAGACGAATTTCGTCAGCACGGGCGGGGTCTGGCTCATGTCCAGGATCGCGGAGGCTTTGCCGGAGCCAACGCCACTGACGTTGAGGAGCACGGTCGAAGCGTCGGGGATGGCTCCCGTGAACGGCATTCGGAACCAGGGGTTCCATCCAAAGCGAATATTGGAGAAACTGTTGCTCACGTTGCCCTGGGTGAGGTAACCCCGAATCAGGCAGCCATTTGTGGACTGGTCGGTCACCCGAACCGACAGCGGCACGGTGCTGTAACCACTCCACGCATTGGCGACGTTCATCTGTCCGGTCCACGTTCCGACGATACTGGGGCAGGTGGACAAAGGCACCGGCTGGATGGTCAGTCCAATCGGGTCATTCAACCCGGTGGCAAATGTGCTGGGCGTTCCGTTGGGCGTGTACTCATAGATGTTGCCACTGTTGCCACCCGACAAAAACAGATTGCCCGCGCTGTTAAAGGCCAGTCGACAGGCATTACCGACCCCCAACCCGGAGGCGAAGACGGTCTTCACTCCGCCTGTTGTGAATTTATAGACATTGCCGCTACCGTAATCGGCGTCAAACAGATTGCCCGCGCTGTCAAAGGCCAATCCAGCAGGGCGAGCCAACCCGCAAGCAAAGGTGCTTTTCCCTCCGCCTGTTGTGAATTCATAAATGCAGCCGGCTCCCGCGTCCGTCACGAACAAATTGCCTGCGCTGTCAAAGGTCAGCCCGTCTGGCCGGTTAAACCCGGAGGCAAAGGTGCTGCTGCCTCCGTTCGGTGTGAATTCATAGAGGTTGATGGCCGTCACAAACAGATTGCCCGCTTTGTCAAAGGCCAGTTCATTCAGGCTTGCCAATCCGGTGGCAAAAGTACTTTTCCCTCCGTCCGTCGCGATTTTTATGATGTAGCCCTGCACACCGTCGTTTGCACAGGTGACAAACAGATTGCCTGAGCTGTCAAAGGCCAGGCAATTAGGATGGCTGAATCCGGAGGCAAAGGTGCTGCTCCCTCCGTTCGGTGTGAATTCATAGATGTTGCCGTTATTCCAGTCCGACACAAACAAATTCTGCCCCTGCGCCAAGGCCGCACACAGAAGGCTGGCCACTGCGATGGCCAAACAGTGAATGGTGATTTTCATAAGGCTCCTTTCCGTCCTACCATTGACGACGACTCCGCACACCCAGCAGCGCGATGGCCCCGAGGCCGACCATCACCCACGTGGAAGGCTCGGGCACCGGCTGGAAGGCCATTCCAACCGCATTATTCAACCCGGACGCAAACGTGCTGCTGCCTCCGTCCGGCGTGAATTCGTAGATGTTGCCGCTGCCGCCATTCGACTCAAACAGATCGCCCGCGCTATTAAAGGCCAGTCGATTAGGGCCACCAACCCCCAACCCGGAGGCAAAAGTGCTTTGCACCCCCCCCGGCGTGAATTCATAGATTTTGCCGCTCCAGTAATCCGCGTCAAACAGGTCGCCCGCGCTATTAAAGGCTAACCCTCCCGGCCCCAATCCAGAGGCAAAGGTGCTCCCGACTCCGCTCGGCGTGTATTTGTAGATGTTGCCTGCGCTCGAATCCGCCACAAACAGGTTGCCCGCGCTGTCAAAGGCCAATCCGTCAGGCCACCGCAACGGAAACGCAAAGGTGCTTTTCGCTCCAGCGGGCGTCAATTCATAGATGGCGCTGTTGACTTCGAAGTCGGTGTCGTCACACGCCACAAACAAATTGCCCGCACTGTCAAAGGCCAGATCATTCGCCCCACCCAACCCGGTGGCAAACGTAGTCCGTGCTCCGCTCGGCGTGAATTCGTAGATGTTGCCGCTGAAATCCGCCTCAAACAGATCGCCCGCGCTGTTAAAGGCCAAAGCAGAAGGATTACTCAACCCGGAGGCAAACGTGGTTTGCGCTCCGCTCGGCGTGAATTCGTAGATATTGCCGCTCCCGGAATCCGTGACAAACAGATTTTGCCCCTGCGCCGGTGCCCCAGACAGAAGGCTGGCCAGTGCGATGGCGAAGCAGCGAACAGTGCGTTTCATAAGGCTCCTTTCCGTCCTACGATTGACGGCGACGCCGCACACCCAGCCCCGATCTGATCGGGGCCAGCAGCGCAATGACCCCAATCCCAACCATCGCCCATGTGGAAGGCTCGGGCACGGGCTGGACGGCCAGTCCCCAAGGCTCGTTCAGCCCGGAGGCAAAGGTGGTTGACCCTCCGTTCGACGTGAATTCATAGATGTTGCCGCTTCCCTGATCCGCCTCGAACAAGTTGCCCGAGTTGTCAAAGGCCAGCCCATAAGGCCCATCCAACCCGGAGGCGAAGGTGCTGAGCGTTCCTGCAGGCGTAATTTTGTAAATGCTGTTGTCGACCATGGCGGACACAAACACATTGCCGGCGCTGTCAATGGCCAGCCCTTCCGGGAAGTCCAGCCCGGAGGCGAAGGTGCTTTGCACTCCGCCGGGCGTGATTTTATAGATAGTGCCGTACCCCCCACTCCCACCGCCCCCCTCGCTCCCGTACCAGTCCGACACAAACACATCCCCGGCATTGTCAACCGCCAGCCCTTGAAGATAGATGATCCCGGACGCTGGCCAGGGAATCGATGCGAAGGTGCTGCGCGTCCCATCGGGCGCGAACTTATAGATGTCCCCGGGTGGATCGATGGCAAATAAATTCCCCGCGCTGTCAAAGGCCAGGCCAATTGGGTCGACACCCGACGCAATACTGCTTTGCACCCCGCCGGGCGTGAATTTATAAATATTGCCGCTGTCGTCCGCTTCAAATACATCGCCGGCACTGTCAACGGCCAGACCCGTGGGATCATTCAACCCGGAAGCGACGGTGCTTGGCGCTGCGCCCGGCGTAATTTTATAGATGTTGCCTTTGGCTGCATCCGATGCAAACAGAGTCTGCCCCTGCGCCAGTGCCGGAGCCAGAAGGCTGGCCAGTGCGATGGCCAGGAAGTGAAGGCTGATCTTCATAAGACTCCCTTTCCGTTTCGAGTATTTAGCTAATACCGGCGGAGAACCGTCTTGGGGTCTTCGCACCCACACCGCGCCCCACGGGGCACATATCTCACCATCTCCCATCCCAGCATAAAAGGGCAAATTTTGCAAGTGAAAACTTTCACAAACCCCATCATTTGCTATCGCCTTTGCAGCCCCCAAACCCGTTCAGTGGAAGGACATTTACGAGACGATGGAAAAAATCACCGACCGCCTAGAAGACGTGGCCAATGTCCTCCAAGGGGTCATCGTCAAGATGAACTAACCCAGCCCTTTCAAACGTCTGACTGAAGCCCGAAGCGTTGGCGTGGGCCGAAAGGGCTGGGCTCTCGTGCTCTGGCAACTACGACGCACGACAACGACCCCGCCCGAACTGCCCGAATTTGCTGGCAATTACGCCACCCATTTCGTATACTTGCACCTCAGAAGCGGAAGGGCTTTCCCGATGAAAGCAAACCTGTTCCTGCTACTAGCCCTGCTCTCCACAGCAGCCCTGTTTCCAGCACGGTCGGAAATCACCGTCACGTTTGATGACTTACCTGACTCGACCACAGGAACTTTCATCGCCAGCCCGTACCAAGGACTAAGCTGGTCAAATTTCATGGTGATCGACGCGCTTCTCTTGTCCAACGCCTCCGGCAACTCTTTCTTAGGCGGCATGGTGTCGCCGCCCAACGTAGCCTTCAACTGCGGCGGACATCCTGGCTGGCCTGCTGTGGCTGAGATTGATGCGTGCGGTACCGATTTTACTTTTCTGAGCGCCTATCTCACAGGCCAACCGGGCGACACCGACGAAATCACAATCCGGGGGTTCAGAGATAGCAACGTGGTGTATGATGTGACGAAGGTCGTCACCGACACCAATGCAACCCTGTTCACGTTCGACTACGTAGATATAGACCGCCTCGTCTTCTCCGATTTTGGCTATACGCCAGGATCCGGCTATGGTGATCGTTTTTTCTTCATGGACAATTTCATGCTCGAATTCATCCCCGAGCCATCTTCGCTCCTGCTGACGATTCTCGGAGTCCTGGTGCTTTGCGCCGTTCGTAAGCGCAGGACAACCTAACGCTAACGGCTCACCGACCGCCCCTCGCTCCGTCCATCACGTTCCACGGCGGCTCTTTCAGCGGTGCTAATTCATCCCGACTCCCCAAACCTGAAAGAAAGGAGTCGGGAATGAATTACTCAATGAAACAGTGGGCGGAGGACGTATGGCGACGGGACGATTGGACGTGCCAGAACTGCGGCGCAACGACCCATCTCGACGCGGCCCACATCATCCCCCGACAGCGCCAAAACGCCTGCCAGGGGTCAGGTCGCTACGCTTGGCTTGCGCTTGAAGCGTGGAGACTGTACAAGGACGCTGTGTGTTCATACGTCAAAATGAGTTAGGCGACGGTCGCGAGGAAAGACCCGAATGTCCGCCTTCTTCACTGACCTGCTTCACATCATTCAAAATCCGTACATCGCCCTGATTTTCTTCACGGCGCTCGCATTTGATTTCATCAACGGGTTCCACGACTCCGCCAACTCCATTGCCACGGTGATCGGCACCCGCGTCCTGCGTCCGCTCCAGGCGGTGATCTGGGCGGCCTGGTGGAATTTTTTCGCGGCATGGATCGGCGGCGTGCATGTCGCCAATACCGTCGCCACGTGGGTGCACGCCGAGTATGTCACTGCCGAGGTCATCTTTGCCGGGTTGCTCGGCGCGATCGTGTGGAATCTCATCACCTGGTACGGCGGACTGCCGTCGAGTTCGTCCCATGCGCTGCTCGGGGGGTTCGCCGGCGCCGCCATCGTTCATGCGGGAAAATGGAGCGGGGTGTTGCAAACGGCCAAGGTGGTCTTCACGGTGGAATTCATTGTCATTGCGCCGCTCGTCGGCCTGGCTCTGGGGTTGCTGTTCACGTTCATTGTGCTGTGGACGTGCCGCAAGGTGACGCCGATCAAGATGGACCGCGGGTTCCGCATTGTTCAAATTGGATCGGCCGCCGCCTACAGTCTGGGCCATGGCATGAACGACGCGCAGAAAACCATGGGCATCATCGCCGCGCTGTTGTATGCCAGCATTTGGAAGAACCAACAGGCCGCGTTCGCCGCCGGCAAGGTAATATTCCCCTTTTGGATCGTGTTGGTCTGTAATCTGGCGATCGCCCTCGGCACCATGGGGGGCGGTTGGCGGATTGTGAAAACGATGAGCATGAAAATCACCAAGCTGCGGCCCTACAATGGCGTCTGCGCCGAACTGGCGGCGGCCACGTCGCTGTTCACGTCGACGGCAATGGGTATTCCCGTTAGCACCACACACACGATCACGGGAGCAATTATCGGCGTGGGAGCGGTCAATCGATTGTCCGCGGTGCGCTGGGGTGTGGCTCGGCGCGTGGTGTGGGCATGGATCCTGACGATTCCGTGTTCAGCGGTGGTAGCGGCAGGACTCTACTGGCTGCTGGCGTTACCAAGACGCTGGTAATATTCAGGGCGCATCCGCGAAGCGGTACCCAACACCGCGCACGGTCTCATCGCCTGCCGTTGACGGTCGCGCCCAAACCGTTGTCACAACTTGAAGGAATGCGGAAGCAATTCCGACAGCAGATTGATGCGAACGCGCTTCGTGTTCCGCGAATCGACGCAGATCACGACGCAATCACCGAATTCAGCCAGCACCTGGCGGCAGGCGCCGCACGGGCTGAGTGACGTGCTGGGAGCGGCCACCGCAATGGCCCGAAACTGGCGATGCCCCTCGCTCACGGCTTTTCCCACAGCCACGCGCTCGGCGCAATTGGTCAGCCCGTAACTGGCGTTCTCCACATTGACGCCCGTATAGACCTTGCCGCTTTTCGTCAGCAGGGCCGCGCCGACACGAAACTTCGAATAGGGAGCGTGGGCGTTCCGTCGCACGGCCAGCGCGGTGGCAATCAACTTCCGAAATTTGGGAGAAGTGGATTTCATAACGACCCGATGAATTCGGCTAGAAGTTTCGCCAGGTCAACCTGGGCGACGCGGCCCACTTCCAGCACTTCGTCGTGCGACAGTTTCTTGCTGGAGATGCCCGCTGCCAGGTTGGTGATGCAGGAGACGCCGGCGACTTCAATGTTGTGGTAGCGCGCGATGATCACCTCCGGCACAGTGCTCATCCCCACGGCGTCGGCGCCGATCCAGGCGAACGCTTTGATCTCGGCGGGCGTCTCGTAACTCGGCCCCGTGGTCGCCAGATATACGCCGCGCCAGATGTGGATTCCCTGCTTCTCCGCGGCGGCGTCGAGTTTCTCACGCAACCGCGGTGAGTAGGCCTGGCTCATGTCGATGAATTTGATCCCCGCGTCGCCGTTCACGCCGCCCATCAGCGGATTGAACCCCATCTGATTGATGTGGTCTTCGATGACCATGAGATCGCCGGGTTTGTATTGCGGATTGATGCCGCCGGCTGCATTCGTGACGATCAACACTTTCACCCCGAGCGCGTCGACCACATTGATGGGGTAGGTGATCTCGGCGGGACTGCGCCCCTCGTAGCGGTGGAAGCGTCCGCTGAGCACCATCAGTTTCTTGTCCGCCAACTCGCCGAAGATCATCTGACCGGCATGACCCGCCACCGTCGGCTTCGGGAAATTCGGAATGTCCGCGTACGGGATGACGAGCGGTTTGGCGACGCCCTGCGTGATGCCGCCCAGGCCCGAGCCGACCACCAGCGCCACCTCCGGCTTGAACCCATCCAGCTTTGCATCCAGAAAATCCTTGGTCTCTTTCACATTTACCATCATCGGAATGAATCCCTCACTCAATTTTTTGCACGATCAACGGCAGCCGCGCCGCCGCGGGTTTGTCCCCGATCGTGTAGGCCTGTTGCACCATGCGTTCGGCTTCGGCGGCGCGCGTCGCGTCGTTGTAATGCATGACCATCAATGCCTCGCCGCCCTTCACACTGTCGCCGATCTTCTTCGGCTGCTCGAATCCAACGCCGAAGTCAACCTTGTCCGTCGACACCTTGCGTCCTCCGCCGAGCGCAATCACCGCGTAACCAATCTGGTCGCACTCGATGGACTGCACAAACCCCGACTTCGGAGCGGAGATCGGTCTCGTATGTTTCGCCGCGGGCAATCGCTTCGCGTCATCGCACACACGGGCTTCGCCGCCCTGCGCGGCGATCAGCTCGGCGAATTTCCGCAACGCTTCGCCGCTGGCGAGTTTCTTTTGCAGTATTTGCCGGGCGTCTGCAACATTTTTCGCCGCGCCGGCCATCAACAGCATCTCCGCGGAAAGCGCCAGTGTGACTTCCATCAGGTCGTCCGCCCGCGCCGAACCGTTCATTAACTCAATGCACTCCCGCACTTCGAGCGCGTTGCCGATCTTTTGGCCAAGCGGCTGGTTCATGTCCGTCTGCAACGCGCAGACTTTCTTGCCATACCGTTTGCCGACATCGACCATCGCCCGCGCCAGTTCCGCCGACGATTCGCGGGTCCGCATGAACGCGCCGCTGCCCCATTTCACGTCGAGCACAAGGCCGTCCACGTTTTCCGCCAGTTTCTTGCACATGATGCTGGCGACAATCAGCGACAGGCAGGAAACCGTCGCCGTGACATCGCGTAGCGCATACAGCTTCTTGTCCGCGGGGGCGATTTCGGCGGTCTGGCCGATCATGCAACAGCCGACCTTGTCCGTGATCTGCTGGAACTTGTCGAGTGGCAGGTTGACGGTGAATCCGGAAATGCTTTCGAGTTTGTCGAGCGTGCCGCCGGTCGGCCCCAACCCGCGCCCGGAAATCATCGGCACTTTCACGCCACACGCCGCCACGAGTGGCGCAATGATCAACGACGTCTTGTCGCCAATCCCGCCCGTGCTGTGTTTGTCGGCGTAGAACAGGCCGGCTTGCCGCTTCCATTCCACGATCTTTCCGCTGGCGATCATCGCGCGGGTCAGCCACATCGTCTCGTCGAAATCCATCCCCTGGAAGCAAATCGCCATCGCCATCGCCGACATCTGATAATCGGGAAGCTCGCCCTTGGTGAAACCGTTGATGAAGAAACGGATTTCCTCTTCGGTCAGCGCATGTCCATCGCGCTTCTTCTGGATGATTTGGGCTGGCAGGAGCATCGGTGATGCAGTCTTCTTTGCGCCGCGCGACCGTCGGAGTCAATACTGAAATTGGAGCGACGGCGATTCCGATTGACCCGCCGGCCCAGCACGATTAACCTCTCCAGCAGATCGGGTGAAGAACGGCACACGGTCTTTCATGTCCTACTTTGTGTTACTGGGATCCAAGAGTGGTCGGGGTTGAGTATGCCTTCGACTTCGAATGAATCGACATCTAGGAGCGCTCATCTATCGGAGCCGCCGCGATGGGAGCCGGGTCGGGCATTTCGCATCCTGATAGGTCTAACATCGCTGATTGGTTTAGGCACTTGCGCTCTCGGCATGCTATGTGAATTCGCGATGCCAAGCTCCCCTCAAATCTCGCAAGGGGTTTTGGATACTGCCGGATTGGTAGCCTTCGGAGCGATTTACTTTCTTGGTTCCATCATTATCGTTTCAGCTTTGCGAAGCCTTAGACCAGCCATTGTTTTTGCTATTGCCGTCTTAACTGTCATTTTCCTGCTACAGATTCTCCATGACAAATCGCCTCATGGGATTGATTGGCCACTCTTTTTCATCTGGTATTCCACAGCTATTGTTTGGACTTGCGGACTCCTGCATCACTTTGTGCTTGGCTGCAGAAAATCCTGAGGACACGGTGTGCCGAAGTGTGAAGGAGCTAGCCTGCTCCTTAGATTTTGCTTCCGTTAGACAGGAGAGACGATCAACTCACCCCGCCAGCATCTCGGCGAACTTCTTGTACAGCGACTTCAGTTTGTCGAGGTAGTAGTCGATGTTTTCGTCGCGGCGGGCGGGGTTGAAGTCGACGGCCAGTTTGCAGTTGTCGTAGACGCTGACGCGTTTGCCGTCGCCGGTGACGTAGTAGGTGATCTGGTCGCCGGGCTGGTAATTGCGGCCTGATTTCAGAGCGAGTTCGTACGCGGCGCTGCGGTTGCGCGCCGATTTCGCAATCTTCTGCTGGTACGCATCCAACGTGTCCTGGAGCGTCTCCGTTTTCGCGAGCATGTCGATGGGAAACAGGCCGCGCTCGATCTTCTGGCAATAATCCTCATAGAGTTGCGGCACCTTCTTCGCTTCGCCCTGGAGCGCGAGCGCGAGCATCTCTTCGAGGAACTGACGCTGAAATTTCTCCAGTCCGCGCGAGCGGAGCGCGGAGCCGGTCACGTGAAGTTTTCCCTCATCGTCCAGCAGGGCGTAGTTTTTCATCTTGTAGCTGAACATCGCGGGGAATTGACCGTCGATCTCGACATCGACGCCTTTGGGCAGCGCTTCCTGCAACTCGCGTTCCAGCGTCTTGGAATCGGATTTGGCTGGCGGGACGAAATACAAGCCGTCGGTGTCGATTTCGATGACGCGAGCGCCGCGTTTCTGTAGCCAATCGAGCATCGTCTTGAGCGTTTCGCGGCCCTTGGCGGTGACTTCCTCGGCAGCGCTGAAATCGCCAAAGTGCGCCTGTGAAAAACCGAGGTAGCCGTAGAACGAGTTGATGACAATCTTGAAGGTCTGCTGCATCGCGTCGAGGTGCCGGCTTTGCGTGTCGTCCGTCACGGCTTTGGAGTCGGCCTTGGCGCGGAGCCGGAACTGGCGCAGGTCGCGGAGCAGCGGCAGGAAGAGATTCAACTCGTCGCCGCGCGGTTTGATGTCGAACGCCAGCATCAATGATGGATACAGCGATTGCACGTCGCAATGCCACACGTTGTGAACAATGCCTTCGTGAAACACGTCCGTGTAGCCGCCGGCAAACGGGCGCGGTTCGCCGAACTGCGGGATGGTGTGGCGCTGGTGCAGGTATTCGCGCAGAAAGAGCGCGTCGATCTTCGTCGCGTTGCCGCGCACGACGACATCCTGATAGCTGTACGGGAAGACCTGGGCCTGGACGAAGTAGCTCGGGCTGAGCAGGTCGCTGATGCGTCGCACGGCCTCCGCGCCGGATTCCTTCAGGCCGAAATGCGCAGCGACCTCGGCGAGTGCGAAGCCGTCCAGTTCGCGCGTGGAGACATCGTAGAACACCGCAAGCAGGAATGTGTCGACGACGTGCCGCCCGTGGATTTCGAATTTCGGATACTGGATCGTGCGCTCGGCGATTTGCACCCGCGATTGACGCGAGCGGAGCGCGGAGCCGTCGCGTCCCAGTTTCAATGGAACGCGGGCGGCGCGGGCGCGGGTTGTTAGCTGCGTCAACGCCGCGCGAAAAATATCGTGACCTTCAAGCACGTCGGGGTCGCGCTCACGGATGGTCTCGACAAATCTCTTGAGAATTTGTGCTTCCGTTCCCGTGAGTTCCAGTTGCTTGCCCCGGTGATCGCAAAGCTGCACGGCCTGCAACGTGTTGTCGGCGGCAGTCACGACCGCCACTTGGAGGCGGTTGAGTTGATCGAAGCGCAAGCCCTTGAACGACGTGCGGCCACTCGCCATGAGATACTGTTGCACGGGGTCGTTGACGGCGAAGCACGGGTTGACGCCGAGAAACTTCCGCGCCGCATGAAAATCCGTCCATGACCGGAATCTGGCAAGGAACTTGAAGGCACCATGACCTTCCAGCGGCACGTACTCGATCTTGCGATCGAAACCCTGCAGGTAAACCTGTTCCGGCAGCCAAAGGAACGGCTGGAATGGCCGGGTCTCGGTCGTCAGCTTGTCGTCCAGTCGGCGGTAAACAGTGATTTCCGAGTCGCCCGTCAGTTCGGCACTGACAATGGACGGCGTGTCGTCGCGCCCGAACAGAAGCCGATTCTCAGCGAAGGGGACCGCGAGCGGTTTCACGACAATACTATAGCAAAAACGGCCTGTTCCGAAAGCCTTCGGAACAGGCCGTGAACGCGAAAATGGACCGGCTATTTCAGCTCAGCCCAGCAAAAGACCAAGCGGTAAACGTTGGTGGCGAAAGTGGTCAGTTGCCGCCACATGCAGCGCAGGGGGCCGAGATGGTCGTGCTCGTCGCCCTGAATCGTGCCACCGGCCTGAATCATGTCGGCTTGGGCGGCCAATCGGCCAAGTTGTTGATCGTTGAGTTGCGAGAGGCGCGCGTGCGCCTGCTGGCTGGTCAGGCCAACGGCCTGTAGTTGACCGGCGACAATCTGCTCGCTCAGCATCGCATCGACCTTCTGGTAGGCGGTGGACGCGCCAGCCGATTCGACGGATTCGCTCGGGGCGGCAAAACCCGAGGACACACTGAGGATGATGACCGTGACGGCAGACAGGCTAGCGAGATGCGCAATCTTCATAATAGTGCCTCCGAATAACTGATAATACAATCGGAGCCGTCGTCAGACAAGGAAATTTTGTTTCGCACATATTATCCCGCGCACCCAAAGCCATCGGACAGGCGGCTAATGGGCGGCGGACGGAGCAGATTTGGGCCCGGCGTGTGGAGTCGGCGGCGGGATTTTTTCGCCCATCGCGTTCAAGAACACGATGGAAGCACGGGCGACTTCAGCGGCACGATGGCCGTGGCAGGGGAGTTCCACGTTGATGAGGCCCGTGTATTTGTTGTCGTTGAGTACGCGAAGGATGGCGACAAAATCCAGTTCGCCTTCGCCGAACATAAGATGCTCGTGTTTGCGGTCGCGGATGTCTTCGATGTGGATGTTGCGGATGAGATTCGCGAACTTGCCATAGACCTGGCGGAACGTCGCGGTCTCGGTGCAAAACACGTGGCCGATGTCCATCGTCAGGCCGAACCGCGCGCTGGTGATGTGCTTCTTGAGGACCTCGAATTTGGCCATGTCGTCGACCAGCATTCCCGGTTCGGGCTCGAAGGCCAGTTGGACACCGCGGCGTTTGGAATGCTCGGCAAGTTGCAGGCAGCCCGTGACCAGCCAGTCCCACGCCTGGTGCTCGGGAACTTCCGCGTCCGTCGCTCCCGACCAGAAGCTGACGCATTCCGCGTGCAGGTCGGCGGCAATGTCCACGGCCCGCCGCAGGAATTCGAGACGGATCTGCCGGCCCTCGCTGCTGACGAGCGTGGGGTATCGGTCCCGCTGCGGATGGAGCAGATAACGCGCCCCGGTTTCGATCACCACGCGGAGTTGGAGTTTGTCCAGAACTTGACGGAGGCGGTTGAGATCGGCGGGCTCGACGGTGAACGGATTGCAGTGATAGTTGTCCAACGTCAGCGCGACGCCGCGATAGCCGCAGTCGGCGATGATCTCCAGCGCATCTTCGAGTTTGTGTTGGGCAAACCCGTTTGTATTGTAACCGAAACTCAGGTTCATCTCGCCTGTCTCCAACGACGACTCGCCCGGACCGATCAAGCTCGAAAAATAGCGTGAGTCTGGTAGATTTGCCAGAGCAAATGAGCGGTTCACAGCCACGCCGACCCGGAGACGGGGTTCGCATTTTCCAGCGCACGGCAGCCGCGCTTGCCGGCGCGGTGGTGTTGACGATGTTCGTGGCGGCCCTGTACGAGCCGCCGGCCAAGCCCGACGTCGGCCTTCTCAAGGACGACCAACCCGTCAGCGGGCGCGATCCCGCCCGCGCCGTCCTCTATCAGGGCCGCGGCATCCAGTTGGTCAAGGACGGCAAATGGGAGTTGGCATTGGACCAATTTCATCGGGCGGCGGCGTATGACCCGCTCAATATCAGCGTGGTCATCAACATGGCCTACGTGCTGGACAAGTTGGGGCGGTATCAGGAAGCCATCGAGGAATTGAAGGGGGCCGAAAAGATCGATTCTCACAACGCCATGATCTACCTCAACTGGGGTAACTCGCTCATTAACATGAAGAAGTACACCGAAGCTCTGGAGCCGCTTCAGAAGGCGGTCGACCTGGACCCCAGCAATCAACTGGCGTATGCGAACCTCGGCGCGGCGCTCAACGACCTGGGGCGGTACCGGGAGGCTGCCGCGAAATTTGAGAAAGCGATTGAACTCGATCCGAACAACGTGGCGCTGCTTTTCAATTTGGCGGGCATTTGGTCCGGTCTGGGCGAAGGGGAAAAGGCCGCCCAACGATACCAACAAGTGATCCATCTGGAGCCCAGCAACGAACTGGCGTTGGTGAACCTCGGCTCGGCGCTCAATTACCTTGGACGCTACCAGGAGGCGGCGGGGACATTTCAGAAAGCCATCGAACTTGATCCGCGAAACATCGCCCTCATCTCCATTCTGGCAGGCATTTGGTCCAGCCATGGAGAGGTGGAGAAGGCCATCCCACTCTATGAGCGGGTGATCCAACTTGCGCCGAGGAACCTGTCCGCCTACTACAACTGCGCCGCGCTCTACGAGAAGCAGGGCAATCTGGACGCGGCCATCGACAAGGTTCGCGCAGCCATCAAACTCGACCCGGACAACGCCATGCTGCGCGAACTCTTCTCGCGCCTGCTGGCCGCCAGAGCCAGGCAGAATCCGCCGGTCACCGAGCCGTCTCCGTCG
>Ga0116126_1000123_pt1 | contig 67921 bp, 58 predicted proteins | sample June2015DPH_16_5_FD_89730 | JGI IMG/M metagenome (GOLD analysis project Ga0116126, IMG submission 89730) | Peatland microbial communities from SPRUCE experiment site at the Marcell Experimental Forest, Minnesota, USA - June2015DPH_16_40 | ecosystem: Environmental > Terrestrial > Soil > Wetlands...
CATCATTCTTGGACCAGGTTGTCAAACGGGTGCAAAACTCCAATTAGAAGACGGCCTCTCCCTCCCGAAACAATGTTTCTTCTATCATAGGAAAAGAGGCATATTTAAGACAGTTGTCAAAGAGTTTCATCGGCTTACTGTAATTCCTGTTAATACAGGGCAAATACAGGGGCTGATAGTACAACATACTGATTTAATTGGTAATTTTGGATTAGATTCTCCGCAATAACAGGAGATAACAGGAGCGGGAACAGGAAGCAGGAAAACCAAATTTCACCGCAGAGGCGCAGAGGGCGCAGAGAAGAGGGAAGCGGGAAGGGTGAAGACACAGGACTGAGGACTGAGGTGTGAGGAGCGCAAGGTGAATGATGAACGATGAATGATGAATGATGAAACCAATTTCGACTCCCCGATTCCTTCGACATCTGCGATTAGCCGGTAATATCGTACCATGAAGGGATCTAAGCCTGCAAAACGAGGACGAGAAGCGGCATCCAGAAGCGGCAACCAGAAGCGGCAACGAGAAGCGGCAAAAAGACGGTAGCGAGGAGCAGGGGGCAGGGAGCGTGAAGCGTGAAGCGTGAAGCAAGAAGCGGGAAGCAGGGAGTGAAGAACAGGGGCTGAAGAGGTTTAGTGTGCTTAACCAACTGAAAAGACTCTGGATTACGAAATAATTTTTCTTTTTTACTCTGCGGCTATGCGGTGAGATGTTCTATTTCTTCCTGGTGAAGGCCCTTGAAATGTACAACTCCTACTTCGATTGCTCCTGCTCCCCCTTCGAAAATACCCTTGACCAACAGTTCCTCTTCTTGAGCGAAAGCCATGAAGAGGTAATCGCGGCGCTGCTCTATTTCGTCAAGGAAAAGAAGAGCTTTGCACTCGCTTGCGGGGACGTTGAGACAAGCGCACCCCGCAAGTGCCCACCAGACGCAGAGGACGCTGAGAAGAGTGATGGCCGACAGGGGATAGGAAGACGTGGTAACGCGGCGAAGGTCTTATCTCCGCGTTCCCCCCTCCGCGCCTGCGGTGAACAGGGGTGGTCGAACAGTCAAATAATCAACGCACAAGCGTCAGTTCCATGGCCGAGGCGGCCGTATCCAGTTCATCCTGGCCGCGCTTTGCGTAGATCATGAGAGCTAAAACGAACATGCCGAGCGATCCCCCCAGCATCAGTCCAACTACTAAACCGGCCCAAAACATGGCAACCTCCTTTTTGATAACCGCTCACCGCAGAGTCGCTGAGAAAATTCCGGAATTTAGGGATTCAATTCCTCAATTCCCCCGCGTGAACGCTTACCAGTTTTTCGGATGCAAATATCTGGCCAAATTGATTGTTTGGACCACTGAGGCTAAATCGGAATGACAGTCCACCGCAGAGACGCAGAGGGCGCAGAGAAAACCGTAACTTATCAAGATCAAAAAGACCCGTAGGATGGGTAGAGCGAAGCGCAACCCATCAGGTTATTTCACCGCAGCGGCGGGATCTTCGTGCTCTTCGTGGTGAGACTGGTTTTTTTTCTTTACTCTGCGTCTCTGCGGTGAGATGTTTTTTTCCATCCTGGTGAAGGCTTTTGAAATGTACAACGCACACTTCGGTTTTTCCTGCTCCCCCTTCGAAAACACCCTTGACCAGCAGTTCCTCTTCTTGAGCGAAAGTCATGAAGAGGTAATCGCGGCACTGCTCTATTTCATCAAGGAAAAGAAGAGCTTTGCACTCGTTTGCGGGGATGTTGGGACGGGGAAGACGACGATCGTCCATCATCTTCGACCATCGGCTTCGGGTGGCAGGGTCCGGCTTCGACAGATGTTTTGAATCAGCTTGCAAGAAACAGATCTATAAAATGACCGGCGGGGTCCCGCGCAGCATAAATCGATTGTGTGATACGGCCCTCCTCATATTCATGGCCGAAAAGGGTCATAAGGTAACCGGGAAGGTGCTTAAAAAGGCGAATGACGCCCTGCAAAGCGACGTTATCCTGGCGCCGAAAGAAAGTAAGCCCGGAATATTTTCCGGCGTGATTCCCCGGGAAAGGAATAAGGGTTAAAGGTGCGAATGTGAGTCTAATAATTCATATATGGATAAAATTACAACTTAAAACAGGCATATTGGCTATTGTTTGTTACCAATGCCTACCCCCCCTTTTACCCCTTGACTCTCTTATAAATAATACTATTGTATTAACCATGATTGCTTCCCGAGCATCAGGCGCGTGTTTGAACGAAAACCGTTGTTTTTTATTTCATTTTCCGGTGGGTTGTCGATGGATGATCAGGGTCTATCTGGAAAAAAACACTGGATGATGCAATAGCAATTTCCGAGGGAAGGATTCCCGAATTCTTAAAACGTCATTTTGCGGTGCGTTGAGGGTGATTGTTGGGTTCCTCATGGCGAAAAAAGCCCTCATCCCGTGATTTTTAGGCAGCTTTGGGGTGTCATTTTGGTGTTTCCAGGGCCCCGTTTCCCGAAATTAAGAATCTGGGAATGCTCCCGTTTCCGATTAGAGTTAGAGCATTCCCACGGCTGCTCGATGTAATCGAGTTGGCGGAGCTGTATGCTGTACTGACTGCTGATGGAGTTCAAAAAAGAATCCACTCTGAGGGCGCCTCGTTATGCCGCAAAAAATAAGAAGTACATGTGCTTTCGTTGCGGTATTTGCTTTCATCTTTCTCTTTCCTTCGCACTGTCGCGCGTGGCAGGGGAAAGTAGTCGGCATAATGGATGCTGACCTTTTTCTCATTTCTCATGAAAGTCAAACAGATAAAGTTAAGTTGTACGGGATTGAATGTCCCAGGAAAGGCCAGCCCTATTGGCAACAGTCACGCGCGCTCGCATCACATTTGGTACTGCAAAAGATTGTGGAAGTAACCCCTTTATACAGGGGGCATAATGGATTAGAAAACGCCATGGTCAGGATTGATGGTGTGAAAGATTACCTGAATCTCCAGCTTATTTCTTACGGGCTTGCATGGGTTAAGCCAGATGAGTGCAGCGCTAATATATGTGCTGAATGGAGGGCGCTGGAAAATCTTGCGCACTCAAAATCAATTGGACTTTGGATGGACCCCAATCCGATTCCTCCCTGGCTGTGGGAAAAAGAAAAGAGACAGAAAATTCAAGAGCGGCGCCAATACCAGGAAAATACCTCTGGAATAACCTCTCTTTCTGCCGAACCTTTTTTGATCGCAATTAAAACAGGCATGTTTGATAAATTTTACTGTTTTGTTTTTCTGATTGCAGGCAGTATATACACGAAGCCGCAAACAAATGCGCAATTTGAAACGGCGTAACTGTCATTAGACCCAATGTGAGTTGTTCAGCAGAGATGACCGTTTCGCAATAACCTATGAAACCATGTACATATGTCAGAGGGCAGAAAAGATGGAACCTACTGTGGCCAGAATGTTGATGAAATACAAACCTCCCCTTGAACAAATCTTAGAGCTGGATCCTGCGTCATTCCTTGGAGAAAACCATTTCCACCAGGCACTGGCGCTTGAAAGAAAGCGGGCAGCGCGCTCCGGGAATACATCCTTGCTGGTTAAGGTTGAAATTCGCGATCTTTTGGGAACTGAAAAGGAGCCAAGCGCGGGCCGGATCGATTCTCTTCTTGAATTGATCACCCGTGAAACGGATATTAGAGGCTGGTACAAACATGGTTCCATTATCGGAGTGATTTTTACCGAACTGGGTGACGCAGAGTTGGTTGAAGCAGAGGGCAAGATTCTGGAAAAAGTTCGGAAAGGATTTAAAGAAATTCACGATGACCAACAGTTAGTGACTACCGGAATAAGTACTGAATATCTGTCCTCTACAATTTCGTGGCCAAGAAATGGAAATGGGCACTTGAGAATAGAGCCCGTTGTGGAGGAATCACCTGATTTTTCGGATATTAATAGATTTGAATTGATAAAGGTTTTCATCAGGCAAACATGCTTCTTATTTTCTGTTGATCTCCTCTTTATATCAATAGCTCATTTTCTGGCCGTATGGGCAATTCTAGGAATGAACACGGGTTATCTCATCGCTTATTTACCCGCTTTTACTTTTTCATTTCTGCTATTTATTCTGGCACTCTATATTTTTGATCTGTATAATGTAGGAGGGAGGTTTGATCCACTACAAATCGCATATCGCTTGTTAGCATCCTCATTTTCCGTTTTTGCCTTTTGCACAATTCTTTTCTTTTTTATTCCTCAATGGCAATACAACCGCAGTGTTATCGCTCTGCAAATGATGCTGGTGCCTACATTCGTGCTCTTATGGAGAACTGTGTATTTCAACTTATTGCGAGTTTCTAGAGTAAAATCATCCACGTTAGTAATCGGATCTGGTGAAACAGGCCAAATAGCCCGGCAAGTACTGAATTTGCCAGTTTCTCCATTCGAATTCAAAGGATTCGTTTGTGATGAACTTACCCGGGAAGCAAAAGCGGACTATGAACCTGAGATCTTGGGCACCACAAGAGAATTGACTAAAATTATCGCTAAACTGGGTATTAAGACTATCGTGTTTGCAATGCCGAGGTCTCGCTCAACCCACAACATAACACGCAGAATACTCGAAGCCCGTCTCATGGGCTTAGAGATAATGGATATACCGATGCTTTATCAGCGACTTACGACCACGCTGCCCGTTGAATATATGGAGGACCAGTGGATGTTATTCTCAGATGGATTTACTTTGCTCTCCAGCGGATACGTTCAAAGAATAAAACAAATTCTTGATCTCATTTTTTCGGGATTAATGCTTTTCTGTCTATCTCCTTTAATGGCGATTACCGCCATTGCCATTCGCCTTGACTCTCCAGGCCCTATCTTTTATACGCAACAAAGAGTTGGGAAAAGACTGAAAATCTTTTCCGTTTATAAATTCAGGTCCATGACTTATAATGCCGAAGAGCAAGGAGCGAAATGGGCTCAAAAGAAAGACCCGAGAGTGACGAGAGTAGGGCGCTTTATTCGTTTGTGCCGCATTGATGAGATCCCTCAATTATGGAATGTATTTAAGGGAGAGATGAGTCTGGTCGGCCCACGGCCGGAACGCCCCGAATTTGTGGATGTATTGGATTCTCAAATTCCTTATTATAGTGTCCGACATACTGTGGCCCCTGGAATCACCGGATGGGCTCAAATCAATTATCCTTATGGCGCTTCGATAGATGATGCTTTGAAGAAACTGGAATATGATCTTTATTATATAAAAAATATGTCCATATTATTGGATTTCAAGATTTTACTAAAGACCGTCGGCGTGGTGCTCCTAGGTCAGGGAGCGCGGTAACCAATTGCCGGAAAGCTGTGTTCAATGGATTCATGATTTTGAGAAGCCAAGGGAATTGCCAAAATTGACAGACACAGCCGATTCCTCAAGATATTTCTTGCTTACAATCGACGTCGAAGACTGGTTTCAGGTCGAGAATTTTAAAACTCGTATTCCCTTATCTTCCTGGTCATCATGTGAGTCAAGAGTCGAGAAGAATACACACTTGTTTTTGGATTTTCTGGACATGGCCGAAACTGAGGCAGGTAATGGCACAAGGCCGGGCGGACCGCTGAGAGCTACTTTCTTCGTGCTCGGCTGGGTGGCCGAAAGGATTCCCGGACTGCTCCGGGAGATTCAGGCGAGAGGCCATGAGGTGGCATCCCACGGCTACCATCATAAGATGTGCAGTCGATGCTCAACGGGAGAATTGAAAAAAGACTTTTCGGAAAGCAAGAAAATCCTTGAAGATATTCTGGGGTGTGCTGTCCAGGGATACCGCGCGCCCAGTTTTTCGATAAACGAGGAAGCGCTTGGAATACTTGAGGAATGTGGATACTCATACGATTCGAGCTTCAATGCTTTCGCCGGCAACAACCGATATGGAAAGATCCAAGTATCCCCGAATGGAACAAGCATTGTGTGTAAAACAAGGCGGAACATATACGAGCTTCCCATAAGCAATTTTCAAATAGGCAGATTCATCGTGCCGGCGGGTGGCGGAGCCTATTTCAGGCTCATACCCGCGCGGGTTTTTGAAAAGATCGTCCAGTCGGTTCTCAGGCGCCAGAATGCCTTCCTTTTTTACGTCCATCCGTGGGAAGCCGATCCTGACCAGCCGAAAGTAAAAGGGGTTCCTGCCTTTTTGCGGTTTCGGCACTATACCAATCTGGCAAGAACCCTGCCTCGGCTCAGATTTCTTGTGAGCCGGATGAGGGATTTTTCATTTGTCTCGTGCAATGAGTACCTTCGAAAGATGACGGTCCAATGAGTCGGTCCTGACATTAAAGTCTTGCCGGTTCGGAGCTCCATATCAAAAAGGGAGCTCACTGTGAATTATAGAAAGGCCGGCCCATTTCCGGGGATTTTGTCCTTCACGGGTCTTCAGGCAGAGAAATCCCCGGTGAGAGCAAACGTGATGAATTCAGTTTTAATATTACTTGTTAAGCGGATGAGTTCAGCGCTATAATCAGGACGGCAGCAGGTTCTCAAACAAGAACATTTCGCAGGTCTGGGCGCCCATGTATCTCGATTTTTATAGATTTAAAAAGAACCCATTCCATATAACTCCGGACCCGGAGTTCCTGTTTCTCAGCTCAAGCCATAAGGAAGCTTCAGCAGCTTTGATTTATGGCATCGAGGAGAGGAAAGGATTTATAGCCATTACCGGTGAAATCGGCGTAGGGAAAACTACCATACTGCGCTCGTACCTCGAGAGCGCAGACCCTGCAAAACTAAAGGTGGTCTATATTTTTAACGCCATCCTCTCGTTTGAGAGCCTTCTCAAGCAAATTTTCAACGACCTTGGGCTTGTTGCCGCTGAAGGGGCGGGGGTACCCGAGCTTGTGAACCACCTGCATCGGTTTCTCATTGAAGAATACAAAAATGAGAGAAATGTAGTGCTCATAATCGACGAAGCGCAGAATATGCCCGTTGAGACCCTCGAAAATCTGCGGATGCTTTCCAACCTTGAAACCTCTAAAGACAAGCTTGTCCAGATAGTAATGGTAGGGCAGCCGGAATTCGAACGAAGGCTGGAATTAGAGGAACTTAGACAACTGAAACAGCGGGTTGCAATTAGTTGCCGGATCAAGCCTTTGACCCGGGAAGAAAGTCTTGCATATATACTGCACCGCCTCATGACGGCTTCTTTGTTTCATAACCAGGTCTTCACGAAAGGCGCCCTCAAAAGAATCACTAAAAAGGCGCGCGGGTTCCCCCGTCTAATCAACATATTTTGTGATAATGCCCTGATCACAGGATTTGGCTATCAGCGTAATCCTGTAGGTGAAAAAATCATAAAAGAGGTGATATCCGACTTCAGGGGTCGAACGCCTCGCAAGCTTTTCAGAGTATTGCCGGCCGCTGCTGTTTCCGTTGGCTTTATTTTGCTTGGTGTTTTCCTTACCACGTCTATTGAGAACCGGTTTAGCAAGGAAGCCCCGCAGGTCCCCGGCAAGGCGGAGGTAAAACTGGACCTGCCTGCTCCCCCCCCGGCGGTTGTTTCAGTTACACAACAGGTCCCGGTTGTTGACGAAACCTCCAAAGTGCAGCAGCAGGTTCCAGTTGTTGACAAAATCTCCAAAGTGCAGCAGCAGGTTCCAGTTGTTGACAAAATCTCCAAGGTGCAGCAGCAGGTTCCGGTTGTTGACGAATCCTCCAAGGTGCAGCAGCAGGTTCCGGTTGTTGACGAATCCTCCAAGGTGCAGCAGCAGGTTCCAGTTGTTGACGAAACCTCCAAGGTGCAGCAGCAGGTTCCAGTTGTTGACGAAACCTCCAAGGTGCAGCAGCAGGCTTCCGAATCCGGGCCCCCTAAAGAAATAGAACCGATACCTGAAAGTCAGGGAAATCCCCTCCCCGAAAAACAACTTATTGGAGAGGAACCTGCCGAAAAAATTGCAGACGTCCCGGAACAGGGACCGCTTTTAACCACGGCCCCCTCTAACCTGCCGAAAGAAAAAGGCGCTTCAGCAAGAACCGTGATCAAAGGGGAATATGTTTCACGGCTCCTGGTGGAAACCTACGGCCACTATGATCCGGATTTGATGAAATTATTCAAAGACGCCAACCCGCAGGTCAAAGACGTGAACAAAATATTTGTTGGCGATCGACTCAAGCTGCCTCCGTTGGCTTCGCCAAAATCTCCCTCCAGGTAATATCTGGAATTCGAACCCTTTGTCCATTTTTGCCCGAAAATAAGCTGGGTGTTCCCGGATCGGCCAAATTGCCGCTTCTCTCCCATGCTTTTTTGGGACGCTGCTTTTCCCTTATTATTTGAACTCATGCCCACACTCCAAGCATCTCTTTTCATAAATCCTGACTGTCGGGACTCCGAGTATTTTTTTTCCAGCCATGCGACGATGGTGGGAGGTCAGAAAATGGTTCGGCTTTCGTTTCCCTTTAGGAAGACAATTGCCCGGTCAAGAGATGGCTTTGAACTGTGGAGGCCACAAAATGACGGGTTATCACTCGGGCCCTGACCTGTTGGATTGGCCTGAACATGCTAGTGTCCTGAGTCAAAGATCCACTACATAAGTCCCTAGTACTTAGGCCGTCATTCCGGCGAAGGCCGGAATCCAGTATTTTTAATAAAATCCAACCACTTCTGGACCCCGGCTTTCGCCGGGGTGACGTAGGTGTTTGCTCAATTCCGAAGCTTGAATTAGGTTATGAATTTTAGACTCAGGACACTGGTGATTACACGGTTCTCGGCTCTCGGGCTTCATGACTAAAAGCGGGCCGCCAGGAAAAGCATTCGACTAACAATGGCGCCTTCCTCAATTCTTACCTGTCTTGGCGGGGGAAAAAATGTTTGACGAAAAAAGAAAATTCACAAGGTTCAAGGGTAAAGAAGGGGCATTCGCTGCTTTTATAAGACCCAATGACCTTATGAACGTGGGGCAAATCCAGGATATCAGCATAGGCGGGCTGTGCGTCCAGTATGTGTCTACAAACGAGGATAATAAAGGGCGCTCCGGAATAAAAATATTCGGTAGCAACGAGTTTTTCATTCACCTGAACAAGGTTCAATGCAGAATTGTATATGATCGGGAAGTCCCTGGAGGCTCCTGGGAACAGATCACCACGAGGCGCTGCGGAGTAGAGTTCGAAAACCTGTCTGTCAAGCACACGTCCATGCTCAAGGAGTTCATCGATCATTTTGCTTTCGATGAAACCAAATCAGCTAATTGCAAGGGCTGATCTCCTACCAATAACGGGTAATACAGCATTGAGGGAATACAGTGATTCGTGATTCCATCAGAATCTGCCGGTTACTTCCGAAATATCTGACACTGGTGTCCGCACTCCGCACACTTCTTCTCATTTCAGATTAGTGCTTGATCTTGCCATCTCCTACTAAAAGGCAAACTGGATGGAGGTCCCCCTTTTAGCTTCACGGTTGGGGATAGAGGAATCAGCTCACATCAGCCCTTTACTCGGTGATGACAGTTCTATGTCGTTAAAAAAGTTTAAGTATGCCCGCTTTTCAGCCGATTTCGGTTGTAATTAAGTTGGCGGAGCCATATCTTTTTTTTGTATTTTCGCCGGCCAAAAGAATTATACCATCGAAAAACATTGCAAAAAGGTGTGAAAGGTAGTATCCGGTGTCCTGAGGCGAAATACAGGGGTTTGATTTCAAAGCCGAAGCCGGGTAGTTTGCTTGTGCGAGGAAGAGACATCAATTCGTAAAGAGCCAAAAGACTTGAGTCGCACAAAATGGCAGCCAACCGCAAAACCTTCTTGAGAGCTGAGATTATGAAAAAAACAAAACAAATTCGGGGTTTCTGTTTGGTTTTGGTCTTTTTGGCTCTGTCGGCATGTGCTAAAACGCAAGTCGTTAACACCGTTCCTCTCGGGTCCCCCGGCACCATTGCTCCCCCCGTGCTGGATGAATACAAGATCAATGTCGGCGATAAGTTGTCCATAAAGCTGTTTTATAATCCTGAATTAAACCAGGACGTAACCGTTCGCCAAGATGGACGAATAACGCTTCAGCTCGTAAAGGAGGTCAAAGCCGCAGGCATGAGTCCCGCCAAGCTCTCCGAGATGCTGGCTGAGAACTATGCCAAATACCTTGCACAGTCGCCTGAGGTCAGCGTGATAGTCAACACTTCAGCCGCGCATATCTTCGTAGGCGGAGAAGTGGGCCTTACGGGAGGGAACACTGTGGTAGGGGGCGGTGCGGGAATTAGAGACCTGCTCGGACCGACTACAGTTTTGGGGGCGATCACGCTGGCAGGCGGGTTCGGTGATCGTGCCGATCGACACCAGGTGATTGTGGTGCGCAGAGATGAAAACAACAAACCTATCTATATGAAGCTGGATATACTGAATGCCATCAAGGGCATCGACCCGAGCCAGGACATTTACGTGCAGGCTTATGACATAATCCTGGTCCCGAAGACGGGGATCGTCGACGTCGATATCTGGGTAGACCAATACATAACGAAAACCGTCGGCGTCTTAGCCCCATTCGCATGGTACTCTACAATACATTAGCAGGCAGGGTAGCCGGCTTTTGCCGCTCCATCCGGCAACCTGCATAAACGGGTTAAGACTCTGGCCTCACAAAACAATTAAATTGGGGTACGGCAATGAATGAAAAGCTTCCTGTTAAACGGCCCGATAGTTCTTCTCCTTCAGCTCCGACCGGCAAAGCTTTTCCGATCGGCGAGATGGGACTGCGCGACTGGCTGAGCGCTATATTTAAACACAAATCAATGATTCTCGTGGCTTTTGTCCTGATCGTCTGTCTGAGCGGCGCTTCAATGTTTTTTTATCTGAAATTTGTGCGCAAACCTGTCTACCAGGCCAAGTCAGTCGTACTGGTCAACTTCGGATGGGAAAGCCAGAATATAGGCCTTTCACCAGGTCAGCGGCAACCAGCCATGGAGAGCGGGGAATTACTGGCTACCGAGATCCGAATCCTGCAGTCCAGGGACTTGAAGGAAAAAATAATAAATGAAATGAAACCCGAGGTGATTTTTCCGGACCTGGCGCAGAACATTCCGATGGGGTTGGCTCCTGCTGAACGCGCGCTGTATCGGTTCGAAAAAGATTTTTCGGTCAGAAGCGCCGGAGGAAACATTCTTGAAGTCGCTTTTAATGGAGCCGATCCCCCAACGACGGCAATGGTTGTGAATGACATGGTTGCTTCTTACATCGAGAAGCGCGGCGATACCTACAGAAACCCGAAAGCTTTGCAGTTCCTGAACCAAAAAACCGAGGAATACAGGCAAAAGCTATCAGAAGCGGAAAGTAAATTCAAAGCCTTCAAGGACCAATCAAACGTGATTTCGTTCGACGAGCAGCGCAGTCTTCTGCTCAATAAGCAGAGGCAACTCGCTGCCGATCGCCAGGATAATGAAATCCAGATCTCCCAACTCCAGGAAAAGACCTCTGAACTTGAAAGGCAATTACCCTTATTGCAAAAAACTACAGTAGTCCCCTCCGCCAGGGCGGAGATGGACCTGCGCCTCCTCGCGCTCGAGATTCAGGAAAAAGAGCTTCTGTCGAAATATCAGGAAGATAACCGTTTGGTAACCACCGTTCGCGAGCAGATTGCACTGACCAAGAACTATCTCAACGCGCGTGGCCCCCTGGTGTCTAACGACCCTATCTATGAGGACATGCAGAAGCAGATATTGCAAACCAAAGCCGAGACGAGTGCGCTCAAAGTGAGGCAAAAAGGGCTTGATGACCAGATAAAAACGGCGAGCGCGGAAATTAGCGCGTTCGAATCTCAAGAGTCCAAATATAAGCAGATGTATCGCGATGTTGCGGATAAGGAAGAAAGTTATAAGACTTATCTCGCCAAGTTGGAAGAAGCCCGCATACATGATGAGCTTGACAGGCAGAAAATGACCAGTGTAAGCGTGCTGGAACCCGCTTCAGTACCCATAATACCCAACAATCTTCCGCATCCGTTCATTTTTTATATTTTAATAGCATTGTTCCTAGGAATTGCAGGCAGCATAGGTCTTGCTTTTATCGTGGAAATCCTGAGCCCTGCCATGAGCACCCCGGCCCAGGCGGAAAGGCGGTTGGATTTGCCGGTGCTTGCTGTGGTTGCGTACAAGTGATTTTCGGATCAAGTGCTTTTTATTTTAATCAGCCTGTGGAGATCATGGGAAATTGTTACTGGCGGGATTTAAGAGCAGGTCATCGAAGGCTGTTACCACAAGGGGAATTCCATCACCCTCCATTAGAGGTGAAGTATGAGCAAAATTTATGAGGCGTTGCAACAGGCTCACCGGGAAAAGAAAACGAGCGGGAAAAGCGTCGAGGCTATCATCCCCCAAAACCTTCTCCTTAATGAAAAAGTGGATATGGGCGAAGAGATGCTCAGTCTCTTCAAGGTTATCGATACTCGGCTCCCGGACATGAAGAACCGTGTGGTCCAGTTTATCGGGTCCCGCCCTGGTGAGGGGACATCGACTATTGCACGGGAATTCGCCAGGATTGCAGCGGAGCGGATTGGCCAAAGGGTGCTGCTGGTGGATGCGGACCGGTACGAGGGGACCCAGTCAAAGTTCTATTCTGTCCAATCACAACGTAGCTGGGCCCAGGCTATCGAGGAACCCGCCGATCTGGGGCTCGCCATTCACAGGGTGCGTGAATCGAGCTTATTTATCTCCCCTGCGTCCAATACCGGCGCTCCCACCCCTGAGCTTTTCAATTCGCCTCGGTTCGAGGAATTCTGGGCCAGTATAAAGCTCAATTTCGATCTCGTCGTTATCGATTCTCCGGCGCTTGCAATCTCACCCGATGCTTTTGCCATAGCCTCAAAGGTGGATGGGGTAATCCTTGTTGTGGAGGCGGAAAAGAGCAAATGGCGTACAGCCAGGTATGTGAGGGAACAGATAGAGAGGGTGGGAGGGAACATGCTGGGGATCGTGTTTAACAAGAGACGCTATTATATCCCTCAATCTATTTACAAACACCTGTAGGCGAGCAAAAGAGAAGGCCCCATTTTTATTATTGCGAAATGAATCCGGGCGCTGAGTTCCCGATCCGGCATAAATTCTTCCCGAAAACCGAGGATAACCACCTTTTACCCCTTTTAATTCGAAGCCGCAAAATATTCTCGAGGCGCTCCTCGATGTGGACCAGCACGTTGACGGGCTGGGAATTTTTCGGCCGGATATCGCCACAAGGTTGATCCCGGGACACCGTGATTGCTTGTTATCGATTCACTCGTATGACAGACTTATATAATCCCTTGCTCGAAAAAAATGCGCCTGACATGATAAGAGCGGCGACCCTGCGAGCAGCCATGCAGAACGCACAGACATTAAACGTGGTACGTTTGAAGGCAAGCCAAATGTTAAGCGCATCATAAAGTGAAGTTACAATGGTGTAGAGGTTTCGCTTCGCAGGGCTTCGCCCTACTTCACTTTGTGAAGTGGGCTTGCCCGGCCTCCCGTAGCGGCATGTGAGCGCGTGGCGCGGAGGTCGACCGCTCATTCTCGACAGCCCGCCCGCCCACCCGCGAGACGGGGCGGGAGCGGGAGCCTCATTGGCGCTACTCCTTTTATGATAATTTGTATCAGATCGGTTTTGGGAATCATGAGCGTTAAAATCGATCGCAAACTCGTCCTTCAGACAACTTCAGACAGATTCGATAAATATTGTAATCGAGTTGGCGGAGCTGTGTCTCTGTACCACCTTTCCGCGTGGCGGCAGATCATAAACAGGACCTACGGCCACCAAACATACCTTCTGATTGCGATCGAAGATGGCCGGCAACATAAAATCGTCGAGTCCTCAAATTGGAACGAGCAGACCGAAGATAATACAGGAAGCGGTGAGACGAACTCAAGAAGGGTCGCGGGGATTTTACCGCTGATTCATTTAAAGAGTTTTGCATTTGCAAATGAGCTGATTTCCATGCCCTTTTTTGATTCAGGAGGGGTATTGGCAGATGATGCGGATGTGGAAAAGGCGCTTTTACGCGAGGCTGTAAGCCTTGCGCAAAGGCTGAAAGTAAAAAGCATCCAGCTTCGACAGACACTCCCGCTTCTTTCCTTGCCTGAATCTGGCCCCGAAACCCAGGATAGCACAGCGAACAGCTGGCTCCCGGCTCTCGACTGCACGGTTCAGAAGCGGCTGCATAAAGCGCGCATGCTTCTTGAGCTTCCCGAGTCTTCCGAAGCGCTCATGGGAAGTTTTAAATCCAAATTGCGAAGCCAGATCAGGAAACCGGAAAAAGAGGGACTGGCTGGAAAAGTCGGTGGATTGGAACTCCTGGATGACTTCTACAAGGTCTTCTCAATAAACATGAGAGACCTTGGATCGCCTGTCCACTCAAAACGCTTCATAAAAAGCGTGCTTGAGGCATTCCCGGAGGAATCCAGAATCTGTCTCGTATATAAGGAGCAGCAGCCCGTCGCCTGCAGCATAATCCTTGGCTTCAACGGCACAGTCTATAATCCGTGGGCCTCTTCTCTGAGGAAATACAGCAAACTGAGTCCCAACATGCTGCTCTACTGGACCATGCTTCAATATGCATGCGACGGTGGCTACAAGTATTTTGATTTTGGAAGATCTTCCATCGAAGAGAGCACCTATAAGTTTAAAGAGCAATGGGGGGCCAAGCCGCAGCTCCTTTACTGGTATTATATCTCTCTTAATTCGCTGCCTTTCAAAATTGATACTGAGAAATCGAAATTCGATTTAGCTATTCGTATTTGGCAGAAACTTCCAGTCCTTCTGACTCTAGTTTTAGGTCCACCTATCAGAAAAAACATAGGATTATAAATAAATCTATAGTAATGAGAATTTTATTCATCAGCCATCGCATACCATATCCACCCGACAAGGGTGATAAAATCAGGTCTTACAATATTCTTCGTTATTTATTGCAAGAGCACGATGTGTACCTTGCGTTCATGATCGATGATAAAAAGGACATCCAGTACTTAGAAGTGCTGTCTTCAATGGTCACAAAGTTGTGCTGGGATACAGTCCGGCCATTTTCAGGAAAACTCTTAAGCAGTGTAGCTTTTCTACGGTTCGAACCGATATCCGTTTTTTATTTCTACTCACGAAAAATTCAAAAGTGGGTCGATGACTTGTTGGGCGGCTCCGGAATCGATGCAGTCCTGTGCTCTTCGTCACCCACCGCCGAATACCTGTTTCGCTCGCATTACTACAAATCCAAACTCAGGCAGTTGCCTTGGATAATCGACCTCGTAGATGTGGATTCCTACAAATGGGAGCAATACGCAGAGCGCTCCAGGGGGGGTAGTCGGCTAATATACAATCTTGAGGCCAGGTATTTAAAAAAATATGAAGAGCGGATTGCGGGGGAATTCAACCGCGTTCTTTTGTCCACTGAAACTGAGGAAGCGCTTTTCTTGAAGCGTGTTTCAGCGGCTAATACAGTGGCAATTGTGAACGGGGTGGATCAGGAATATTTTTCAAATTCTTTCCAGTTTAAGATGGCAAATAACTGTCCAGTCCTGGCTTTTGTCGGAGCAATGGATTATTACCCAAATGTAGATGGTGTGCAGTGGTTCGTTCAAAACGTTTATTCCCGTATTCAGCAAGTCTACCCGAACATCACATTCTACATTGTCGGCAATCGCCCCTCCGCCGCCGTCAGGCGCCTGGCGCATACGTATCCCGGCGTTAAGGTAACGGGTTATGTGGAAGACATTCGCACCTACCTGGCCGGAGCCGATGTCTGTGTAGTTCCCATTCATATTGCCAGGGGTATTCAAAACAAGGTGATTGAAGCTATGGCTATGGGAAAAGCTTTGGTATGCACACCCCAGGCGTTGGAGGGTATCCATGCCGAACCCGGAAAAGAAGTCATAACAGCAAGTGATGCGGATGCGTTTGCAAGCGCTGTTATCCAACTGCTTGGCGACAAAAACCGCACCAGGGAACTGGGAACGCGGGCGCGGGCATTCATCGAAGGCCATTTTTCATGGAAGAATAATCTGGCGCCGCTGGATACCATTTTTCATCAGCCAGGCGAAGCAAGTTACTGAGATCGAGATGTCAGCACTCAGCCAAAAATTAATAAAGAGTTCGATTTGACAGAGGCGTCGATCCGGATCTTTGTCCAAGAGCATTCAGGGCTCAGAAGGGTAATTGAGCCGGTGCGAATCGGCGTTCCATTTCCCCTGGGATTTTTGAGGGATACCGGTCATATCGAACTGAAAAGCAACGGCGGGGCTGCCCTTCCGCTGCAGGGCCGCCCACTCGACTATTGGCCCGACGGATCCATAAAATGGGCATTGCTGGACTTTTTTGCCGCTGTCGAGCCGAACTCCCAGGAGGTCTTCACACTTGTCAACGATCGGGATCAAACTTCCCCAATGCCCGAGTTCTCAGCCGCGATATCCATTTCCGAGACAGTACAGGCCTTCATCGTTGATACAGGAGCTGCTGTCTTTAGTCTGGCTCGAAAAAGACTGGGGCCCCTGGATTCGGTTTCAGTCGATGGTGCGGAAATCCTCGCCGGCTCCGGATCAGAAATAAATCTGACAGATTATAAGAAACGCCAACTGACTGCTGAGGTTGACTCGTTTGTCATCGAAGAAACCGGTCTTTTACGGTGCACCTTCAAACTGGACGGGAAATTCGTTCAGGCCCGAAATAAAGATTTTTGTAAATTTCGAACCCGGCTCACTTTCTTTGCCGGACTGTCGGTTGCAGCATTGGAATTTGAAATTCGCAATCCCCGGGCAGCCCTTCACCCCGGCGGACTATGGGACCTGGGGGACCCCGGCTCGATATTTTTGAGGGATTTGTCACTTGCGCTCGAGCCGGCGCGCACTTCTCAGAGTATTGAATGGGTTGCGGAAACGAACGGCAATGTCAATACCTGTCTTGATTCCGATTGGCTGCTGTACCAGGATTCGAGCGGCGGGGAGAACTGGAACTGCAAAAACCACATGGACCGAAGCGGTCGAATTGCAGTCTCGTTCCCGGGCTATAAAGTCTCTCAGATGGGGTCGGGCTTGGAAAAAGTGGTCGCAGAGGGCAATCGTGCGACCCCCTATGTAAAGATGAAGACCTCTTCCGGCTGGATGGCCGCCACGGTACTGAATTTCTGGCAGAACTTCCCGAAGGCCCTGCGCGCAAAAAGCGGCACATTGAGTATCGCAATATTCCCTGCTGAAAATGTTTTCGGGTTCGAACTGCAGGCGGGCGAAAAAAAGCGCCACACACTGCTCCTGGATTTCGGACGGGGAGAACATAGCACGCTCATTCCCCACTTTCAGAATCCGCTGCACGTCTTTATAGACCCTGAATGGGTTGAAAAATCAGGGGCAATTTCATACTTTGCGCCCCAAAAGGATGATCCAAACGCGGAATACCTTTCATACATTGCAAATGTCGTCGATGGCCCCAAGTCCTTTTTCAACAAAAGGGAAGTGATCGATGAGTACGGCTGGAGAAATTTCGGAGACATCTATGCCGATCATGAAGCCGTAAATCACCAGGGCCCTGGAAAGTTCATCTCACATTATAACAACCAGTACGACTTCATCTACGGCGCAGCCGTTCATTTTCTCAGAAGCGGAGACAGACGCTGGTTCGAATTGATGCGCGATGCCGCCAGGCACACCATCGACATCGATATCTATCACACTGACGAAGACAAAGCGGCATACAATCACGGTCTTTTCTGGCACACGGACCATTACCGGGACGCAGGCGGCTGTACGCATCGTTCCTATACGCGAAAAACACTGGAAGAGATCCCATCATCAAATTACGGCGGCGGGCCATGTAACGAACACAACTATGCCTCGGGGTTGCTCCACTATTTTTACTTAACGGGCGATCCCGAGGCCCGTGATGCGGTGCTCGAACTGGCTCAATGGGTCATCTCGATGGATGATGGCTCACAAACCCTGCTTGGCCTGATCGATGACGGTCCCACAGGTCTTGCCAGTTCAACGGCAGGCTCGAATTACCACGGGCCGGGAAGAGGAGCTGGAAATTCGATAAACACCCTGATGGATGCCTACCGGCTGACAGGTTCTCGTAAGTACTTCAACAAAGCCGAGGAGTTGCTGCAGCGCTGCATTCACCCAGAGGACGACATTCCCGGCCGCCGGTTGGACGATCCCGAGTATCGCTGGTCCTACCTGGTTTTTTTGCAGGTACTGGGAAAGTACCTGGATACCAAAGCCGATCTTGGCGAGACGGACTATTGCTTCCATTATGCCAGAGAGAGCCTCCTGCACTACGCCGACTGGATGATGGAAAACGAGGTGCCTTACAAAGACGTGCTGCATAAGGTCGATATTCCCACCGAGACCTGGCCGGCTCAGGATATTCGGAAATGTCATGTCCTGCATATTGCGGGCAAGTATGGTATGCCATCCAGTCGAGGGAAGTATTCCGACCGGGCTCAATTTTTCTTTGATCGCTGCTTAAATGACCTTATGGGTTTTGATACCGCCTTGCTGACCAGACCGTTGGTGATCCTGTCCGTCTGCGGGTTCGTTCATTCCTATTTTCAGCAACAAGTATGCGGCGCAGAATTTCCCGGCCATGGCTATGACTTTGGCAGCCCATCGAGCTTCCTGCCGCAGAGAGCGCGCCTCGTGCCCGAACTTATAAGGAAGGCCCGAGTTGTCGGCAGGCTGTCCTCCATAATCCTTGCGGCCAAACTCCACGGGATACGAACCAGAATTGAAACAGCACTCAAGGGAAACTGAATCCCAGCGGATGCGGCGCACCTGCCCAGGACTCCTGTATGTGGTCAACAGTTTGAACCCCGGCGGCGCCGAACGGCTGGTCGAGCAAATGAGTCAAGCATTCGCCAGTGAGTTCGATGTATCCGCCGTTTGTCTTGACGAGCCAGGTTTATGGGCTTCCGAGCTGCGCCAACGGGGTGTCCCCGTTCATTGTATGTATAGGCAGCCGGGGTTGGATATCGGCATCGCTTTAAAGCTGGCCAAGTACTGCCGACGGCATCAAATAAATATTATCCATGCCCATCAATGCACACCATGGTTCTACGCTGCCCTGTCCCGGCTGGTTTACAGCCCACCCCGCTTGCTCTTCGAGGAGCATGGCCGATTTTTCCCCGAGGTGGTGAACCGGAAACGTGCGCTTTTCAACAAGACTGCCATAAGACCGCTGACACATCGGTTCGTCGCAGTCTCCGAGGACGTGCGCAATCGCCTGGTTGAATACGAAGGGCTGCCCTGCAATCAAATCGAGGTCGTCTATAACGGCGTGGCCCCGGACCCTCCACTCGACGGTAGCGAACGGGACCAACTTCGCCAATCTCTTGGAATCGGGCCCGATGATTTCCTGGTTGGGACCGCCGGGCGATTTGATCCAATAAAAAACCTCCCCATACTCCTGAAAAGTATCGCAGGCGCGCGCGAAAAAAGTGCTTCCCTTCGCGGTTTGCTCCTGGGAGATGGACCCATCTTCGAACAGATCAAAGAATTGCGGGACAATTTGGGATTATCGGATCATGTCGTCATGCCGGGTCACAGGGATGATGCCCGCCGGTTGATCCAGTGCATGGACCTTTTCGTTCTGTCGAGCTTTAGCGAAGGGACCTCGATGGCCCTTCTGGAGGCCATGGCGGGCGGCGTGCCCGTGGCTGTCACCGCCGTAGGAGGAAACCCCGAGGTGGTGATCGGCGGTCAAACAGGCTGGGTAGTCGCTTCCGGCTCCATAAAAGAATTAACGGGCGCTATTTTGAATGCCGTCTCACATCCTCGGAAATCTCTCGAATTCGGTGAAGCAGCCCGCAGGCGCTTCGAAGAAAAATTCACCCTGGAAAAAATGCTCCAAAGCTACCGGATGATTTACCACGAGCTGTTAAATGGAGTGAGCGGTGAGCAGTGATGAGTGAGCAGTGAGCAGGCTTTTCACTGTTCACTGCCGTTCACTGCTCACTGAAAAAGAAGATGTGCGGGATTGCAGGATTCATAAATTTCAACGGCCATCGAACCGATGAGGCCCATCATCGCATCAAGCGGATGACGGATACTCTCATACACCGGGGGCCTGATGAAGAGGGCTATTTTGTCGATGATCATGCTGCCCTGGGACACCGGCGCCTGAGCATTATCGATCTGGCGAGCGGCAAGCAGCCCATGGGCACCCTCGATGGGAAGGTCCAGATCGTTTTCAACGGGGAAATCTACAACTTTTTGGAAGTACGTTCCGAACTCGAGGCCAGGGGACACCGCTTTGCCAGGCGAAGTGATACGGAAGTCATCCTGATGGCCTATCTTGAGTGGGGCGAGCGTTGCGCGGAAAAACTTTTCGGCATGTTCGCCTTTGCCGTCTGGGATGCAAGGGAAAAGATCGTGTTCCTCGCCAGGGACAGGGTGGGGAAAAAGCCACTCTACTACTTCAGCGATGGGCAAGTTTTCGCATTCGCATCCGAACTCAAAGCTCTGCGGGCGGGGGGATTCCACACTGGAAGGATCGATCCCGAGGCCCTCGACTGCTATTTTACCTTCGGCTACATCCCCGCCCCCAAAACGATTTACCAGAATGTCAAAAAACTGCGCCCCGCCCACGCTATGGTGGTTACGGAGAACGGAATTCGAGTAAACCGGTACTGGAGCTTGAGTTTCGCCGACCCTGTCGAGCGGTCGATGGATGATGCGGCCGATGAATTCGAATCTCTTTTGGACGAGGCGGTAAAGTGCCGATTGATGAGCGAAGTGCCGCTTGGGGCCTTCCTGTCAGGGGGACTGGACTCACCTCTGGTCGTGTCTTCCATGGCCCGGATAGGGAATGGAACGGTCCTGAGCAACTCCATCGGCTTTGACGATAAGTACCTGAATGAGCTCCCGGCAGCAAGGGCCGTGGCTGAATACCTTCACACAGATCACCGCGAGTTTTTTGTTCGGCCTGACGCGGCCGACGTTTTGGAAAAAATCGCATGGCACTTCGATGAGCCCTTCGCAGATTCCAGCGCGATCCCGACCTGGTATGTCTGCAAAATGGCCAGGGAAAACGTTACCGTCGCCCTTTCCGGCGATGGCGGCGACGAAAGCTTTGGGGGCTACACCTTCCGCTACATCCCCCACGTGCTTGAATCCAGGATACGCCAAATCCTGCCCGTCTCCGTTCGGGGCCTGGTATTCGGCCCCCTGGGCGCGATCTATCCCGGTTCGGCCTGGCTGCCAAAGCCGTTACGGCTCAAAACGATTTTTGAGAACCTGGCGGTAAGCGATGAAGAGGCATTTTATCGCGATCTTGCCTGGCTGCGAGCAGACACGAGGCAGGCCGTTTACTCCCCCGATTTTATGAACTCCTTGCAAGGGTTTACACCATTTGAGACGGTGAGGCCCTTTTATGCCGGTTCCGACGCAATAGATACTCTGGGCCGCAGCCAGTTCACGGATATCAACTTCTATATGACCGATGACGTGCTGGTGAAGGTGGATCGCATGAGCATGGCACATGCGCTCGAGGTGCGGTCGCCCCTTCTCGACCACCGGATCGTCGAATTTGCGGCCCGCCTTCCGGGCAGGCTTAAAATAGATAATAAACTCGGTAAACTGCTGCTCCGAAGAGTCGCTGAAAGACGTTTGCCGGCAGAGATCATAAATCAGCCGAAACGCGGTTTTTCGATCCCGGCGGACCGGTGGCTGAGACAGGAACTTAAGCTGCCGGCCGCAGAAGTCATATTCAGCAGCGATTCGATAATCTCGGATGTTTTGAGGCGTGAACAGTTGCAGGAAATCTGGGACCGGCACCAGGCAGGCAGCCGGGACCACAGCGTCTTTCTGTGGGGACTGATGATGCTGGGTCTTTGGGAAAATATCCACCTCAGGAAAGCATAGGATGCAAAGCATTCACCGCAGAGGGCGCAGAGGTAGATCTGAATAATATAACCGAACAAATTATTGGGGCGGCAATTGCCGTTCACCGCGAGCTGGGCCCAGGTCTGCTTGAATCAACTTACGAGGCATGCCTTGCATACGAACTGGCTGAACGAGGGCTGGGAGTCGAACGGCAAAAGGCTATACCCGTACACTATCGCAGGGTTGAACTGGACTGTGGCTATAGGATTGACTTGCTCGTGGACAACAGCGTTATCGTCGAACTAAAGGCCGTTGAAAGACTGGAACCGATCCACGAGGCTCAACTGCTTTCATATCTTAAACTCTCCGGACTTCAAGTTGGACTGTTGATCAATTTTAATGTCGTAAAACTCACACGGGGTATACGCCGCCTGGTAAATCAATTATAGATTATTCACTGCAGAGGACGCAGAGAGCGCAGGGGGAAAACAGAAATTCCCGCTTCGCAGTCCAGGTCCTGAGAAATTTTGGAGGCCTTTTCCCACTTTTGGTTTTCTCTGCGCCCTCTGCGCCCTCTGCGGTGAATGCCTTGAGTCTTTTGGTCTGGTTTCCTTAAATTTATACTCTTCGCCCTCTGCGGTGAATGCCCTTGAATAAAATCCGTGTCCTGCAACTTGGAAGCCCAACCGGCCTCTATGGCGCCGAGCGCTGGATTCTCGCGCTCATCAAGCATTTGGATACCGAAAAAGTTGAATCCCTGGTGGCGGTTATCCGGGACGATCCCAGCCTCGATGCCCCACTTTGCCGCGAAGCCGAGAAACTGGGCTTTCGTTCCCACGTCATCGAAGCAAAAGGCCGGGTAAACCTCTCTGCGGTTCAACAGTTGAGAAAATACATCCAACAGAATCGGATTCACATTCTCCATACACATGGCTACAAGACCGATCTGATCGGGTTGCTGAGTACACGAGGGACTGGCTGCAGGATCGTCTCCACTCCCCATGGATGGAGCAAACAGGCGGACTTCAAGCTCATGTGTTATGAGATGCTGGATCGGTGCGCCTTCCCCTTTTTTGATTCCATCACTCCCCTTTCAGAGGAACTGTTTAAGCGTTTAAAGGCTATCCCCTGGTTAAACGGCAAGCTGCGCCTGATCAGAAACGCAGTGGACACTGCGGAGATAGAGAACGTAAAAGAAGTGGCGAGCGAGCTTATTCAGTTCAGAAATGAAGGGAATTTTGTTATAGGTTATATGGGGCAGTTGATTCCACGAAAAGGCCTTGACATCCTTCTTGGCGCAGTATCTCGACTCGGTTTCGAGAAGTGGCGGCTTGCAATAATCGGCGAAGGTGAAAGTCGAGCTTCACTCAAGAAACAGGCCAAAGAGTTGAAAATAAACGACAAAGTATGTTTTTTCGGATTCAGGCAAGACAGGATAGCCTTTCTTAGAGGTTTCGACGTATTTGTGCTCCCCTCCCGCCTGGAAGGAATTCCCCGATGTCTCATGGAAGCAATGGCCGCCGGCATAGCGGTTATTGCCTCGGATATCCCCGGTTGCAGAGATCTGATCGCCCACGGGCAAACAGGTCTTCTTTTTCCTGTTGATGCTGATCAAATACTTGCAGACAGGATCGAAACAATCGCTTCCGATGAGATGATCAGGAATAGTCTGAAACAGAGGGGGTACGAACTTATAGAGAGCCGATTTTCGGCTGAGCGAATGGCAAGCGAGTACACGGAATTGTACCTGACAGTGATGGGGCATGTTGGGCTCAAGAGATGAGAGCCAATCGCGACGAGATATCTTTTCTGGTTTTCTCGGATGACTGGGGCGAGCACCCTTCGAGTTGCCAGCATTTATTCCGGCATATTTCACAAAAATGCAAAGTACTTTGGGTCAACACCATCGGTATGAGGGACCCAAAAGTGACCCTCACAGATTTTTATAAGGCGGTCAACAAACTGAGCAAGATGTTCAATTGGTCTGGAAACAGCATTCAGGATGAACCGAGAAGGAACCAAGTGGTTGTATGCCAGCCCCTGATGTTGCCCTTTGCTAAACTGCCCGGTGTGCGCCGAATCAATAAAGCAACCGTCCGGAGAAGCGTGCGCCATGGATTAGCTAAACTCGGCATAGGGTCCCCCATACTCGTGACTACAGTCCCAAATGCCTGTGACTACATTGGAGATTTTGGCGAGTCGAAAGTGATTTACTATTGCGTGGACGATTTCAGTGAATGGCCGGGCCTGGAAAAGATGATGGTCAAAAAGATGGAGGAAGAGTTAATCGAAAAATCCGACCGGTTGATTGCCACATCTCATAAGCTTTTTGATAAACTGTCCAGGTCCGAAAAACCGACTTACCTCCTCACTCACGGAGTCGACACCGAGTTCTTCCAACAAAGCATAGCCCGGGAGCATGCACTGTTGGATGGAATACCAAGGCCCAGGGCCGGATACTACGGTCTCTTCGATGAGCGGAGCGACCATGATCTGCTCGCACAATTAGCGCAGCGGATGCCCGATGTGTCGTTCGTGATTACCGGACGGGTGGAGTCAGGCGCCTTGTCTCGTAAACGGTTGCCGAACGTCTACTTCACCGGGAGTGTGCCTTATACGGAGCTTCCTGCAATGGTGAACGGCTGGGACGTCTTGATTCTCCCCTATGTTATCAGCGATCTGACAGATGCAATATCACCGCTAAAACTGAAGGAGTATCTTGCAACAGGAAAATCGATCGTAAGTTCTCCAATACCCGAGGTTCTCAAAATGAAAGAATACGTGTTTCTGGCCAAAACAGCCGAAGAATGGGAAAAGTCCCTACGGAGCTGTTTGGATCGTCCGGAAAATGGGAAACAAAAGCCGGGGGCAGATTTTTGGGCAAATGAGACGTGGGAGAAAAAGGCGAAACAGTTTCTTGACGATGTGCAAGACTGATCGCAGGCTGCAAGCTGTTATAACTGAACTTTAACAGGTGTCGTTGTTATCTTTTGTTCCACTCCGTGGCAAATGTTATGCCTGGTTTCGAGTAACCGTTCACCACAGCGACGCAGAGGCCACGGAGGTAGAATCTACCGTCTCGTACTCAAGGATGGAATCAAAATGATTGCCCTTGGCTTAAAGGAATGAGCCCCGGAGTTCGATACGGCATTTTTCCTTAACCTGTTGTTTTATCGGTGTTCCCTGCGCCTTTGTGGTGAGTTTACCCCGTCATTCCCGGCGTCAGGCTGCTAATAAGTTCCTCGACTTTACTCGTGAGATAAAAGGAGCCATTTCGAAATGAAACAAACCTTACTGATGTATATTTTGTTGCTTTTCGGTGTCGTAGGCGCCTTTGTGAAGGGTCCTTTCTACGGTGCGGCTGTCTATTATCTTTTTGCAATTCTTCGGCCACAGTACATTTGGGATTGGGCATTGCCCCCTGGTATGCGGTGGTCGTTTTACGTTGCCATCGCCACTATTGCAGCATCACTTTTATGGCTACGGTCCGACTCACGCAACGGTTGGCTCAAACCAGGCAGTGCAGCGATGCTGTTATTTGGCCTATGGGTCACTTTGTCGTATTTTTTTGCAATTGATAGTGACGTAGCATTTAAATACTATATCGAGTATTTGAAAATATTTGTGATGTTTTTCATTAGCATACTTATAGTCAGGGAATTTTCACAGATTAGAGTACTTTATCTGGTTGCAGTCATTTCTCTTGGATACCTTGCCTATGAAATAAACGCTCTCTACTTTTTCAGCCACCGGCTGGATGTTTTCCATTACGGCTATGGCGGGCTGGATAATAATGGAGCAGGGCTCACGATCGCGATGGGGATCCCCATGGCGTACTTTTTGTGGCAAGCATACACGCGATGGTGGCGGTGGCTTTTTCTGGCTATAATACCTGTAATGCTGCATGCGGTACTGATGAGCTATTCGCGGGGCGCGATGGTCTCATTGATTATTGCTGTACCGTTGTTGACAATTAGGAGCGTTAACAGGAAATCAATGATAGCAGTGGTGGTTTGTCTTTTGATGCTGCTGCCCTTTCTTGCTGGAAAAGAGATGCGCGACCGCTTTTTCAGTGTGCAACAATACGAACAGGACAAAAGCGCACAGTCACGATTCGATAGTTGGAAAGCCGCTCTTGGAATAGCTCTGGACCACCCGATTCTTGGAGTTGGGGTTCGGAATTCAGCACTTTTTTCTAAACAGTACGGCGCCGATATGGAAGGCAGAACGATCCATAGTATATATTTACAGATTGCGGCGGACAGCGGTTTTCCAGCTATGGGATTTTATCTCGCCACATTTTTTATCGCATGGCGAACGTTGAGACGCTTTCAAAAACAATATCGGAATTCATACGAACACCGGCTGGCCTATAACCTGGCCTGCGGTCTGGAAGCTGCGCTGGCGGTTTTTTTAATAGGCGGGGTCTTTCTTTCGTTGGAGACGTTTGAACTTCCATATTTGCTGATCCTGCTTGCGCTGCAATTACCAGCCTCGGTCCCAGTCGAAGAAGTCTCTTTTACGCGTTATAAAACTGTTGAATTCGAGCACGCGGCAGCACCGGCAAAATGAGTAAGCGTCCAACGCGGTCAAATCCACCGCAGAGGCACAGAGAAAACCAAAAGCCAACAAGATCAACAGGAACGTAGAAGTATTTCACCTTATTCTCAGGACTTAGAAATAGCCATTCCTGTTAATCCTCTAAATCCTGCCTCACAAAGCTTTTCTCTGTGTCTCGGTGGTGAATTCACCCCGGTACTCAAGGGATGGAATTAAAAAGATCGTCATGGGCTTAAATGAATGATCTCGACGCTCCACGAGGTGTGGAGATCAAGGCGGTAACCGTACACCATGGAAATGAAAAAGCACTGATCTGTTCACTGCTATGCGCTCTCTGTTTTTCTCTGCGTTCTCTGCGCCTCTGCTTCGAAAAGGCTTGGAGGGCCGCGCTCCGCTTAGCCCACCCCTACGGATCGTTTCATAGTTTAGGGTGTCCCAACCGGACATGAGATGCTGTGGTGGACGCATACGGCGGTGGACTCGCACACTGGTGGTCATGAAAAAACGATATCGTCTGTGTCTGCTCTTTGTCACCTCAATTATTCTCTGGACTGCTATTGCCTTATCCGGCTTATTCCGATTATCCGGCCCGGTCGATCTTTTAAGAAGGGAATTGCGGATTTTTGCAGATCGCATATTTGCTGCAGTTTACATTGCCGATGAACAGACATTGAGGCATATAACTGACAATTACTTCGTTGGAAATCGAAGCTTACGATATTCATCCTCTATTGATAGCTGGAAGGACGTTGAAAGACAAATTCCAGGATTTCGGATTCTGGGAGAATCCGGGCGACCGGTTACTATGTACGATATTCCGTTCGTTTACGAAAAAATTGATACCCCTTACCTTGTCTCACTTCGCGAGCATTACAGTCTGGGAAGTATTGTCAAAGATGCAGCTGGCGAATATGACGCCATGCTTCGCCTGGGCGCATGGGTCGGTTCGCGTTGGGACCACGGCAGCGATCCTCCTCCAGGAGGAGTGGACGTATGTAACCCGATTGAAGTTATCCAGGCAGGAAAAACAGGTGCAAGATTCTGGTGCGAGATCGCTGCAAGACTCATGGTGCATGCAGCCTCAGCCTTAGGTTGGCCCGCCCGGCTGGTTACTGCTTCAAGAGATGGTTACACGTGGGAACATGCCGTTGCCGAGCTCTGGTCAAATGAGTATAAAAAGTGGTTTGTGATCGATACGGATTTTAATGTTGTTTATGAAGTTGATGGGGAGCCCTTATCGGCTTTCGAACTTTGTCATCAAGGTCTTGAACTTCAGAGAAGCGGCCTGCTGCAGACACGGTATATTGCTCCCTCCAAGCCAAGCCTTGGATATATCGATTTAATGCCTTATTACAATTATGTACACATCGACATGAGAAATGATTGGTGCTCCCGTCCTCTGGCCAGCGGAAGCCCGGTTGGCGGAGATCTGTCGACATGGTGGACGTCGAGACCTTCTCTTGGACGTATGTTGACGGCGCAACGCCGCGTGGACGATCCTGTGCTTTTCAACTGGGCTGTAAACTGGGTCTCTATTTATGCGCTAAGTGCAAAAAGAGTGTCTGAAAGCCTAATCTCCATAGAGATCGGCCTGGCAGGCTACAGCCCAACTTTCAAGGCTTTCTATATTAGTTTCGATGGCGGCGCGTGGCATGAAGTCGAACAGCCGGGATATGTTTTGAGCGCAGGGGCCGGAGAGCACATTGTCAGGGCCAGACTGCTTACAACTTCGGGATATCCCGGCCCTATATCCGAACTGTCATTTCATATCTCGAGTACCTGTGATAAGTCTCGGTATCCTGAGAAACTGCGAACGCCTCCAACTGCCGGAAATCTTGGCGCAGACAAATTCTCCTCTCACGATTTCGGGCCAGGAAATGAATGTTGCCGAGGAACTCTCTGAGTTTTCAGTGAGCAATGCATTCCACAAATGCGAAGCGGACGCCGATGCGAAACTAATGTCGCCCCGGACCCGTGCTACCGTCATTGAGCCGCATTTCACCCTGATCCTACCGGATACAAATGTTGAGACAGCTTAGCACCGTGATCATCTGCGCATACCGGCATAAATAGGATAGTAGCATGTTAAAGGTAAGCATTATCATTCCAGCTTATAATAGCGGTACAAGCATCGAACGCGCTATTAAAAGTGTTTTAGAACAAACACGCAGAGATTACGAGTTAATAGTAGTAGACGACGGATCAACAGACTGCACTAGACTGGTACTAGACCCGTATATCCAATCAGATGATATCAGGTATATTTGGCAGCCTAATGCAGGGCCGTCGAAGGCTCGCAATACCGGTGCAGGGGTAGCAAAAGGAGAGTATCTACTATTCCTTGACGCCGACGATCAGATGTATTCCTGCAGATTACAAGAACAGATTACATTTATGGATCTAAATAAAGATGTGCTCCTTGGGTTTGCTGATTTAGACGTACTATCTCCATCAAATAATCAGTACGGGCTCTCCGTATTTGAACGCAATAGTGCCTTGATGACATATTCACACAAGATTACTGATAAATGGTTTATGTTGAATGAAAGACTTATTATACCTATATTGCGACATCCATTTATTCATACATCTTCTGTGATAGTAAGACAACATGCATTTAAGAGAGTAAATGGATATAATGAGGAATTCAGAAATGCCGAGGACCTATTGTTCTATATATCCATATCACTGATAGGTAAGATTGGCTACACGTCTTGCCGCGTTGGGGTAGTCGTAGAAACCCCGGAAAGTCTCTGCCGAAATACGCTCAGAGCTTCTCTGGGGCATGCTAACGCGTGCTTAGTCGTTTTAAAGACAGTTTCTTCTCTGACTAAGATTGAAACCATGGTGTGTCGCCAAACAGCAAGCGAAGCGTTTTGGTCAGCAGGTTATTACCTTTTTCAAAATAGTGAACTGCGGCAGTCCAGGAAATATTTTACTATGTCCATGTCATATAGCTTTTCTGTTCGTGTTCTAATCTACTGGATGGCGTCATTTTGTGAACTCAGGCTCCTGAATTTTGCAAGAGGGCTAAAGCACAATCTAAGATAGAATATCGGCATGTCTCAAAACTGTGAATTTAAGAGGCCGCAAGAATAATGGTTCGGGAAAGCGATTATGAAAGCAAATTATTTGCCACTGATCCCATGGTGTATCCATCAAATGAACGGAGCAGCAGAAGTCTGAAAATTCAACGCTCGTTGGGGGCGTTAAGATCGCTTAAATGTGCCAAGGTGCTGGACTACGGATGCGGAGGGGGGGCTATTACCCGTACGGTATCGCGCTTGCGGCCCGACATTGAAATGTGGGGGTGTGATATAAGTCATGCGGCGCTGAGCAAAGCTAAAGATCTATCCGATAACGTTCATTATTTTTATTTAGATGAGTCCGGAATTCGAAGTCATAGAGGTTTTTTCAATGCGGTTTTGGCTCTCGATGTTATAGAACATTTGAGGGAGCCGTCCATGTTACTTGAAAATGCAAAAGAATTACTTTTACCGCACGGCATTATTCATTTGCATGTTCCTTGTGAGGGGCAACCGTACACTGTCCATTGGCTTATGTGGAAACTAGGGATTTTGGCCGATGTCAAAGAACAAGTGGCCGGGCATATTCAGAGGTTCACACATCGATCGATTTGCTCATTAATAGAGGAACACGGCTTTCGAATTACACATATTGAATATCAATACCATCCAATTGGGCAGATAGTGGATTACATATCGTTTACGGTCCAATCACTTAATAGTCAATCGAACCAAGACTTGGCTCAAATGAGTTGCATTAAACGCGATGCCGTTCGACTTATTACCTCATTGCCATGGTATAGAGTAATGCCTACTATGGAAGCCGCGTCATATATAGAATCTAAAATATTAGCGCGAAGCAGGATTGCAATGGGTGTTGATGTGACTGCTATTAAACGATAGGTGTAAAACCGTGAGCGTAAAAGGGGACACGGAGGGATGTTTATTATTGACTAATTGTCACGCTATTATGGGCGGGGGGGAGATTAGTTTATTACGACATCTGGATTATTCTGTTGTGCCTAGAGATCGTATAATTGTGGCATTACTCAATGATGGGCCACTGCGTCATGAAATCGAAAAACGTTGCACCCGATGTGTTGTAGTCGGTCGATCGGATAGAGATGGGGAATTTCCTGGTTATGGAGAAATTGCCCAAATCGGTTTACGCATACGGCGTATATGTCAAACAAATAATGTTAAATGGATAATGAGCTATACAGCGCCCGATCTTTTAGCGTGCAGTTATATAAATGTCGTAAGCCGTATAAAAGTATTCTGGCGAAGTCAGGGTGAGCAGACTATATTCGCACCGCGTAGGCATATAAATGCATTCCAGAGGCTTTTGGTATTGGCGAGTCGGTGTAGTGTAAACCGCGTATTTTGCACTACTCAGCGTGACGCAATTGCACTAGGGAGTTGGGGAGTTCCTGAGGGGAAAATATCTACTATTTATCTCGGGATTGAAGATGAATGGTTCAGGCCAAAAGCCACTGTAGTCAAAACCGATTCGAGAGTCAGAGCTGCGATATCGGGGCGGTTGGTTCCTTGGAAAGGGCATCGGACCTTTATCCATGCTTTGGCGAAGGTGGCGGAACAAGGTGTTTCTATTGAGGGGTGGATTATAGGCGACGGCGATCCGGCTTACAGAAATGAATTGGAAGAGTTGGCCGGGCGATTGATACCTGGGCGTGTAAAGTTCTGGGGGCACATATCGAATGTGCGAAATGTCTTACAGGAATGTGATGTATTGTTGCACTGTTCCAGCCGGGAACCTTTTGGACTCTCTATTGTAGAGGCAATGGCCCTGGAGCTCCCAGTGATCGCAGCGGATGTTGAGGGGCCTCGGGAGATTATAACCAATGGAATAGATGGACTACTTGTTCCACCTAATGATGTCGATGCCTATGCGGCTCATCTGTTGAGATTATCACTGGACGATGACCATAGAAACTCAATCGCAAAGAAAGCACATATGACAGCAAATGAAAGGTTCCGTGCGATAATTAATATTAAACAGATGGAGAGGCAGATGATCGCTAGCTGTCAATAGCTGTGCACTCTTGCCGATATCCATTGTAAACAACCTGAAGGTCAACAATGCGCTTTTTATTCTGTCTATACGATTCGCCTTGGCCTATTCGAGGTGGGCAACAGCTCCATACATATAACATGATTGAGGCTCTGGTTTCACTTGGGCACGATGTCCACCTGGCAGCATATGGTGACATTAGCAGCTTTCCGGCTCACAGGCACAGAGGGTGGTCTGTATCGAGACTGACAGAACAGAGTGATCACATTGCCGAGCAAAACGGAAATGCCTTTTATCCGCGGATTGCAAAGCGATGGATGCAATATTGGGGGACCCCCGTATGGCTCCTTTCGTCTATTGATATGCTGGCAGAGGAATTCCAGCCGGACACGGTCATTTTTGTCGGCCTACAGGCGCTTCCTCTGGCGGCGGCAACATGTAAAGGTCACACAGCCTGGTACGCTGCGGATGATTGGGTGCTGCACTATCTGACACTCGCCAAAAGGGGCTTTCCCGTCAGCCGTGTTCATTCACTTCGAAGCGCCGCATTGAGCCTGTGCTATGAAAGAAGCCTTTCCGGTCAAACAGGAGGTGCTATTGCAGTTTCAAAACGAGACCAAAAGGCGCTGCGATGGATAGGTGGTTTTCAACATGTGTCTCTGATCCCGAATGGCGTTGATGTCGAATTTTTCCAGCCAAGACTGGAGAAAGAGTCGGAGAAACCTTCAATATGTTTTTGGGGCAGGATGGATTTTGCACCGAATGTTGACGCAATGGTATGGTTTTGCCGTCAAATTTGGCCTTTGCTCCTTAACGATTTTCCCGACGCCGTGATGACTATCGCAGGCGCCAATCCAACGCCTGCCGTAAACGAACTTGGACTGGACCGCAACGTAACAGTGACAGGCGAAGTTGATGACATTAGACCTTTTGCCTGGCATTCACAGGTGGTGGTTATGCCTATTAGAACCGGCGGAGGAATAAAAAACAAGCTCCTGGAAGCTTGTGCGATGGGGAAACCGATCGTGGCCAGCCAAACTGCAGTAGCCGGGCTTGAGATGAGGGATGAATCCTCTGAACCCTGGATTGTGGCACGCCACAAGGACGATTGGGTTAAAGCAATAAAGCTGCTCTGGACCAGGCAGGAAATTCGGCTGCGATTAGGCAATTCAGCCCGAGGATACGTCGTCATAAATCATTCCTGGCGTCAGGCCGCCCATAAGTTCGTCGACTTTGCACGGGAGATAAAAGGGAAGTGATGTAATTTGAATTTCATTTTTGAGAACTGGAACGTGTTATGTCAGCCTTCTCTATTCCCTCAGGGTTTTGGATCGCAACATGAGAGCAAGTTTAGTTTGGACCGCAGGGGGAACGCCGAATGGCACCATGATTGCATAATTGCTCAAATGGACCACACCGTACAGTACATTATGAACGGCAACTCAGCTTAGCAGGGTGCTGAAAAAGGGCCTGCTGGTGGGGAAAGAACCTTAAAAGGACGGGTGATTTCGTCATTCCGGCGTCTTCTGCCGACAAAAGAGCCGGAATCCAGAGCTTTTTTGAACTATTTGATTTTTAAAGTAAAACACTGGACCCCGGCCTTCGCCGGGGTGACGGCCCCACGGGGTTTTTACTGTAAAGTGGGAATTCCAATCCTTTTTCAGCACCCTGCTTGCAACAGGACGCCAAGCCATGACCTGATGAGCCTGTTGTTGACTCCCGTTGCCGTTAGTTCGGCTATTACAGATCTGAAAAAGGAGAATAAATATGAACAAGGCAATCAGGATCATTATACTAATGTGCTGTGCGCTCATTTTTTCTTTTAAGTGCGCCTATGCTCAACGAGCCACGCTTACGCCAAGCGATTTCTCCTACACCGGGTGCTTTCAACTCCCGGCGAATGTGGGGAGTTATAGCACGGTGCAAGGAAACGGCCTTGCGTTGCGTCTTGTGGGAGGGGTGCCACATCTATTCTCTTTGGCCGGATGGTATCTCTATGAAGTCGTGGTTCCAACACCATCTCTCACTTTCCCCGGCCCCAATGCTACGTTGTCAAGGGATTGGTCCACCGGGGGCAGTATGCTTGTGGTGGGCCAGGATGCAGATTACAATACAATAACGGCTCTTTATTGGGACCCAATCAGCTCATATCTTTATTACAGCGCAACGTCCGTCTATCAGGGTAGTGGAGATTCATATACTCCAACAATGGCCCGTATAACCCTGAACGATTCTGCCGGCACCTTTAAGGCTGATGGTCTTTGGGGGTTTCAGAACAGGTCATTTAAGCAGGTCAATTACGGGTTTACGGCAGTCCCGCCTGACTTTGCCCAACAATATCTATCTACCATTTGTTCGAGTTCTGCCTGCACTTCCGGCTCATCTACATGTGACTGTCTCGCCGCCGGATTCGGTGGGTATCAGAGTGTATTGAGTTTTGGTCCTGTCAGTTTTGGACCTGCACTCACCGCGTTTGCCCCACCGGCCGCTGGAACAGGCTGCTCCGTTGCCAATGTTTACACCAACCAGACGAGTGCATCCTATCCAGGCGCCTGTTCAACCTCCAATTACGTCCCCAATATGCCGCTTGTAGGTTATGGAGAATCTATCACAGAAGCTTGGACTTCCGGCTCTAAACCAACATATCAGAGGTGCTGGCGCGACGATGCCGTTTTGACCGACATTTGGACGGATGTAAATGATCCTGACGGCTCAATCAACGGGGATGTTTTCAGCGGTGATGAGACTTTCTATTGGCAGGGATATTCGACCACCGTACAAACCAGGCAACTCGCCGGTTTTCTCAATAATGTGCCTTCAAAGGCAATTGCAACGAAACACTGGGTTCCAGGTAACGCATTCTGGGCATCGACCGATGAGATATTCCAGGCCGGAGCATGGATACAGACTGCCAACAAAGAGGGCTTGGTCATTGTCCCGACCTTGACGGCGGGTAACAACTGGTATCAGAATTCAGCGTGGCATGTGGGGAACCAGAAGCATTTATGGATGATCTATAGCCGGTCCCAACTCGCCAGTGTGGCGGCTGGAGCACAGGAGGCGAGCATTCAGCCCACATGGTATCCACTGCAATTTCAAGGGCTTGATTATCCTCTCCCTGGCGGGGGAATGAGTAGTTCCGGCATTTATAATGTCGTTGGCATGGCTTACGATTCAACCAATCAAAATCTATACATTGCGGTCCAATTTGCCTCAGTCCCAACAGGGATGAGCTCAAACGGCCAGACTGTCGTTTATGTCTACCATGTCAACGATCCTTCGGTTACTCAATATACGATCACAGTCAATGCAGGTTCAGGCGGCACTGTTTGGCCGAACGGTCCGGTCCTCGTTAACAGCGGGCAGACACAGTTATTCGAAATCATACCGAATGCCCCTACAACGACAGCTACAGTGAGCGGTTGCGGAGGTAGTATAATCAACCAATTATATAGCGGGAACAATGGCGTTTCGGGAGCAGGTTCGGCTTCCGTGGCGTTTCAAACCGGAGCTATAACTTCAAACTGTACGGTTACAGTATTTGGTGGAGGGAGTGTTAATCCGTCACTAACGCCGCCGGGCACCCCATACATAGAGCAGTGAAAATTTCACTCTTCACTCTCCGCGCCTTCAGTGCGGGGAATGGTTGCGTGTAGGGATTGGAAGGCCTCCCTGACTGGTAAAACCTGCAGAAACGGTTGTGAGGCACAAGTGATCCCTAGACACGGTGTGACATAGCCTGCCCAAGCCTGTCCGAGACCTGACATCCCGGGGGACTTGGGCCGGTGGACTTGACCCAGGGGCAAGAGGACGATCTCTTCATATCCGTGTCTCGCTTCACCCTTTTGCTCTCACCTTTGGCCTTGGCCTTTCAGCAGGCCAATGAAATGGGAAAGGGAACAAAATTCGGCATGCCCTGTCATTTCGTATCATTTCCGGGCTCTGCGGCTCCGCGATGAAGAGCTGCCAAAATGAAAACTGCAATTAAGCGCATTCTCCTCTCATTTATGCGGGCGCTGTCCTTGCCGGTGTATTTTTTATATCGACTGGAATCAATCCTTGTCGGAAATCGCAAGGCATTCGGGATGGTCTCACAGTGGGTATGCATTGTGCCCGGTCTTACAGGCGAGTGGTTCAGGCGGGCTTATCTTCAGTGGGCTACCGGATTGAGTCTGCGGGATTGCTGCATAAGCTTCGGTACGACATTTTCAGACCCGCGGGTGAGGATCGGAGACGGCGTTTACCTGGGCAGAGGATGCGATATCGGCTATGCGGATATCGGCCCGAATTGCGTTATAGGAAGCGGCGTGCACATTATAAGCGGCCTGAGACAGCACAGTTTTCAAGACCTGGATGTGCCGATTAGAGACCAGCCGGGGGAATTCTCACTGGTTTCTATCGGAGAGGGTTGCTGGATCGGGAACGGCGCCATCATTGCCGCAGACGTCGGAAAGAAATGCGTGATCGGGGTCGGGTCGGTGGTCGTAAAACTCATTCCCGATTTTGCGATAGCTGCGGGCAACCCCGCCAGGGTAATCAAGCAGCGCACCATTACGGCGCCGGCCGCGGATCCAGCCATTATGGGACGGACAGGCCGGTCAGAGGATTGTTGAAATAGTGGCGGCTGGAAAATGGCGAATAAATATCAGCAGGTAATATGCATGCAATGGCTGACTTCAAATTGACGAGTCTTCGATTTTCGACCGCCTGTGGAATGAGCAACGGATTGCGACTGGACTTGGTATTGAATTATTTAGTGGCGGGAGCGATTACTTCCGGGCGGATAACGATCCTTAGCGACGGGACCCCGATGCAATACCGAGGCAATCGATGACGCCAGGGAACTGGTCTACAGAACCATAAGAAGGGCGAGAATGATTATTTGGAAGATAATAAATAAGATCGCTGGAATTATCCATGGCCCGCTGCGCATGATCGATTACAGTGATCGTTTAGAGGGGAAGTGCGTTCTGACCTTCGATGACGGCCCAAACGAAAACACGCTTAAGGTCCTTGATGCGTTGAAGATGGGCAATGTTCACGGCTCCACTTTTTGCGTTCAAGGGGTCAACGCAAGGAAGTACCCATGGATCTTACGCAGGATAGTCGACGAGGGCCACACCCTCGCAAACCACACTTACGATCATCCGCATTTGCCTGAGCTTACCGGCAGGCAGATCGTGCGACAACTGCGGATGTGCCAGGATGCCGTGAACGATGCTCTCGGGCGACAACATATCTTGACTCAGATGCGGCCGCCTTATGGCTCTTTGGATTACCGTGTGTTAGCGATTCTCCACGCCCTCAATTTAGAGGTCCTTTTATGGCAGGTAGACTCCAAGGACTATCTCCCTGAAAATCAGCGCAATCCGAATTCTATTGTTCAAAATGTATTCGAAGAGGCTGTAAGATGCGGTCATAGTGGCCTTATACTTCTTCATGATATTCACGAAACGACTGCCGGCATCATCCCTGTAATTATCCAACTATTTACTTCAAATGGAATGGAGTTCACCAGTGTAAAATCACTCCTGGACATAAAATATCATGCAAAATATCATACATCAAATTTATTGCGTGGTGTATGGCGTAAAGTCTAGCAGAGCTATCGAGACTACATTCAGCTCTAGTACTTTGTGGAGGATGATTAATGCTACTGACAATCGCAATTTGCACCTTGAATCGGTCCTTGTTGCTTCGTCAGACCCTGGAGCAAATGACACGTCTTGTGATCCCGGACGGAATCTCGTTGGAACTGTTGGTCGTAAATAACAACTCCAGTGATACGACCGAGGAAGTCATCAAGTCATTCTCCACGACTCTGCCGGTAAGATATCTTTTCGAACCTCAGACGGGGAAGTCTCATGCCTGCAATTGTGCAGTGCGGCATGCACGTGGGGAATACATACTTTGGACCGACGACGATGTTCTTGTGGACCCAAAGTGGCTGGCGTCATATGCCGAAGCTTTTGTTCAATACCCTGATGCGGTTTTCTTTGGCGGGCCTATCATACCAGGCTTTGAGGGAATACCCCCTGCCTGGCTCACTAAGACATGGCCGCAAATCACATATGCATTTGGCCTGCTAGATTTTGGAAGGCAACCATTTACTGTCACTACCAAAACATTACTTCCATGTGGTGCTAATTTCGCCGTCCGGACCAGGGAGCAACGACTGCACCCTTTTGACCCAAGGTTCGGAATGCGCGGCACCCGGAGGGTACTGGGCGAAGAAACAACTATGCTCGCGCACATGCTTGATGCCGGTCTGAGCGGCTGCTGGGTACCCGATGCCCGTCTCATACACCGCATCCCCAAGGCAAACCAAACTACGGACTTTATACGAAAATACTATTATGCCTGGGGAGAGTGGGAGGGCCGGGACTTAGATGATGTAGCTTTGCCCAAGTTATTTGGAGCGCCTCGCTATCTCTGGGGGCAAGCGGTAAGTTCTGAAATCAAATACCGTCTTCGCCGCTATCTATCCGATCCGAGTGTCTGGATAGAAGACCTGAAATCGTCTGTTATCGCGTTGGGTAGAATAAGCGTCTATAAGTCCAATAGTAAATGAGAACGTGCGTATCGTAAGGCCTGGCGGAAGAGTATTGATGGGTGACAACCATCCTATAAGATTTGCACATGATTGCTATGCTATTTATGGATCATCTGCAAGAGCTTTTAAAATAACTGCAATAACTCATAATGATTATTCAGAAACCGAGTATGAGAATAATTCGGTTATCGGCGCCTCAGGCGCCGGCTGGCACATATGATGCATAACGTAGATGCAGTCAGGCTGGATGCTAAAACATGGGTGGCATGCGTCGATGGAGGCAGGTGGGACCGTGTGTTAAGGCTTCGAAGGCGCTAAAACGTATAGGCCATTCAGAAGGATAACCGGTTATGTGCTCGATAATCTCCGAAATTTTCCAGGAGCTTTGATTGATATGGAGAACCAAAGTCAGCAACCATACTATGAAAACAAGGGCGGAGTTTTTTCCACCTTCCGTGAAATGGTTCAAGAAGTCGTTGAGTATCGCGAACTCCTTTTTCAAATGACGCTTCGCGATGTGCGCATCAGGTACAAGCAGGCAGTCATGGGGTTTGGCTGGGCAATTTTTATGCCGATGATGATTGTAGGGGCCGGACTGCTGATTAAGATGGTTATGGCCCAGATGTCGGGCGGCAGGCTCGAAGCGGCCAGCGCCGGGAGTATGATGGTCAAGGCTTTGCCCTGGTCCTTCTTTGTCGGTGCAATCGGTTTCGCCACAAACAGCCTCACATCGAATTCCAGTCTTGTGTCCAAAATATATTTTCCCAGGGAGATCTTTCCACTTTCCGCCACCCTGGCTCAGATGTTCGACACGGCCATCGGCTGTATCGTGCTCGCAGTGATTCTTTTTGGGTTCATGAAGATCGGCATTTCGATAGAAATTTTATGGATATTACCACTGGTGCTGTTGCTGCTGATGCTTACCATCGGGGCAGGGCTGCTCCTCAGTTGCGCCAACCTGTTTTTCCGTGACGTTAAATACATCGTGCAGGTGCTCATCACGTTCGGGATTTTTTTTACTCCCGTCTTTTACGACGGAGTCAACCTGGGCCCCGCCGGGTGCCGAATTCTCATGCTGAATCCCCTGGCCCCTATTTTTGAGGGCCTGCGCCTGTCAGTCATAGATCACCATAACCTGGCCCGATCCCTGGTTGTAGCTGCGGCTTCAGGTCAGGACGTGGCGGTCTGGCAGGCATCCTATCTTCTCTACTCCGCAATTTGGGCGATTGTTCTTTTCTTCGGGTCATGGGTGATTTTCCACAAGCTGGAAAGTATTTTCGCCGAATATGTTTGAAATGGGCGGCAAAGGTAAGGGTTCACCGCAGAGGCGCGGAGGAAGAAGGAAGCGGGGAGCCAAAGTGAAGCGGGAAGCGGGAATAAAAGAAGCTGTTTTCATTCCTGCTCCTTGCTCCTTGCTCCTTGCTTCTCGCTTCATCCCTTTCTCCGTGACCTCTGCGCCTCTGCGGTGAAGGTACACCGGAAGAGGGGTTTTCGACGGCTTTGTTCACTCTTTCAGGAGAAGTGAGGTTCAATGGCAGAACATGCAATAGAAGTTTCAGGTATCTGGAAAAAATTTCGCCGCGGTCAGCTTCATGACTCCCTGAGGGACCTCATTCCAGCCATTGCAAGACGTCTTCATCGGAAAAGCCCGGAGAATGCCGACCTGAGCGTGGATACTTTCTGGGCGCTAAGGGATGTAAGTTTCCACCTGGATCGCGGAGATGCATTGGGCATTATCGGTTCTAACGGGGCCGGCAAGAGTACGATGCTCAAAGTACTTGCCCGCATTCTCAAGCCCAACATGGGCCGCATCAAGGTAAACGGACGCCTCAACGCGCTGATAGAAGTCGCCGCAGGCTTCCATGCCGATCTCACAGGCCGTGAGAACGTTTACCTCAACGGCGCGATATTGGGCATGAAGAAGCGGGAGGTGGATCGCAAGCTCGATCAGATCATTGAATTCTCGGGGGTCGAACCCTTTATCGATACTCCGGTGAAGCGCTATTCGTCGGGCATGCAGGCTCGGCTTGGGTTTTCGGTAGCCGCTCACCTCGACCCGGATATCCTGCTCGTTGACGAAGTTTTAAGTGTCGGGGACATGCAGTTTCAGAATCGTTGCGTCGCCACCATGAACGATAAACTGAAGAACGGCGCCACCATAATTTTTGTCAGCCACAATCTGCCTGCGGTGGCCGGGCTTTGCCCCAAGACCCTGGTCCTGCATCACGGCGAGACTGCTTTTCTTGGAGAAACTCAGGAGGGTATCAGCCGCTACATGGAATTGGCGTACAGCACCAAAAATGAATACGCTGATGCGCCGGTCGCATTGACGCAAGCTTCCTGGAATGCGTCAGGGAACGACTTTATAAGGCCGGCTGATTCATTCGAGCTAAAAATCGGATTGCGCTTTCTGCAACAGGTTGCCCATCCGGGATTTGAACTAGTCATTAAACGAATGAATGATGCATTGACTCTATACTGTGCAACGTCCCAGGAGCTTGGCCTTTCACCACGAAATTATGAAGAAGGTGAAGAAATACTACTGAGTTTCAAAGGCAGGATCAATCTATTGAGAGGCCTCTATGTTGTCGGAGTTAAAGTAACTCTTCCATCACAGGATACGGAAATCTTGTATTTAAAGTCATTATACCAGTTTTATGTCCACGAAACTGTGTCTTTTTCAGGCATGGTCGATCTGAATTGTACTGCATCAGAGTCTCAGATCAAAGAGAGTATAGAAACGGCGCCACCGAAAATGTAGACACACGTCGAATTTGCCTCCATCATGCAACTTGCTCGATTTATAGCCTTTTTATGATGGTGTTTGCCCGCCCTGCGAAAACCCGGGCATGAGGATTTTGAACACAACTTGTATAAATCGGTGAAAATGGAGGGCCACATGCCAAGTGTGTACATCGGAATGACCGTTGATGTCCTGCATCATGGCCTCATTAACATCATCGAGCATGCACGCCGGTATGGTGATGTGATGATAGGTCTTCTTACGGATGCCGCAGTGGCTGATTACAAGCGATTACCCTACCTCACCTATGACCAGCGCAAAAAAATTCTCGAAAATATTAGGGGGGTCACTCGTGTCGTTGCCCAGGAGGAATGGGACTATGCGCCAAATCTCAGGCGCTATCGCCCTGACTTTATGGTGCATGGCGATGACTGGCTGGAAGGCCCGTTAGCGCCCTATCGCAAGAGGGCATTGGAAGCCCTTGCAGAATTCGGGGGTAAATTAATCGAAGTTCCCTATACGCAGGGGGTTTCCTCTCAGGCGTTTGTATCTCAGTTACAAGGCCTGGGTACAACACCGGATATCAGGCGAAGAACCCTGAAACGGCTGTTGGCGGCAAAGCCGATTTCCCGTTTTATCGAGGCTCACAACCCGATTTCCGCCCTTATTTCTGAACATGCAAAAGTTGATGTCGATGGAAAGGTACGGCAGTTTGATGGTTTTTGGTCAAGCTCGCTTACGGATTCAACCGCCAGAGGTAAGCCTGATATTGAGGCCTTGGATATCAGCAGCCGGCTTTCCAATGTGAATGATATTTTTGAAGTGACCACAAAGCCGTTGATTATCGATGGCGACACCGGAGGCAAGCCTGAGCACTTTGAACTGCATGTGCGATCAATGGAACGACTCGGTATTTCAGCAGTTATTATTGAAGACAAGAAAGGTCTCAAGAAAAACTCTCTGTTCGGAAATGAGGTTGTCCAGAGTCAGGAAGACATAGAGTTGTTTTGCGACAAGATACGGGCGGGGCGCGCCAGCCGTGTAAGCGGCGACTTTATGGTGGTAGCCCGCATTGAAAGTCTGATCCTTGACAAGGGGATGAACGATGCTGTCGAGCGCGCGAAGGCCTATGTCGAGGCAGGGACCGACGGCATCATGATCCACAGCCGCAAGAAAGGGCCGGACGAAGTGTTTGAGTTTGCCCGCATCTTTCGTAATGGCTTTCCAAGCATTCCTCTTGTGTGCGTACCTACCAGCTATAACACCGTTACCGAAAATCAGCTCGCCGAGCAAGGGTTCAACATCGTGATCTATGCCAACCATATGTTGCGTGCAGCTTATCCGGCTATGCAGCGCGCCGCAAATGAGATACTTCGCAACGCCCGCTCGGCTGAAGTGGATTCTTATCTGATGGGTATCAAGGAAATACTTGAGCTGATTCCAGGGACCATGCAATGATTGATCCGGTTGAATTCATCGCATCACTCGAAAAACTGGACATTCGCTTTGTGACCGGCGTTCCCGACTCGCTGCTCAAGAACGCCTGCGCCTCCATTATGTCTTGCTTCCCCCCGAATCGGCATATCATTGCCACAAATGAAGGTTCCGCTGTTGGTTTGGCGATCGGCCATTATCTTGCTACCGGCCGTCCTGCACTGGTCTATATGCAGAATGCCGGGTTGGGAAATGTGGTCAATCCCGTAACATCGCTTGCCGACCCGCAGGTGTATGCGATTCCGATGGTATTCATGATTGGCTGGCGTGGAGAAATCCTTGCCGATGGGAATCAACTCCATGATGAACCCCAGCATGTTAAGCAGGGACAAATCACGTTACAGCAACTGGAAATCCTGGGCATTCCCTATCGTATTGTTGACAGTAACACAACAACAATCGAGCCGGTATTAAGTGAAGTGATCGGTCTCGCAATGTCGAGATCAGGTCCGGCGGCGCTGATAGTGCGAAAGCAAACATTCGCACCATTTAAGCTGCCGCAATCCGATCACGAACAAAGCCAAATGTCGCGCGAAGCAGCGATCGCCGCTGTCGCGGCCGCAGTTCCCGACAATGTGCCCATAGTATCGACGACCGGCATGGCATCGCGTGAATTGTTCGAGATCCGCAAGGCCGCGGGCAGCGGGCACCACAGGGACTTCCTGACAGTGGGGGGAATGGGCCATGCAGGACAAATCGCCGCCGGTATAGCTCTTGCCGGACAGGATCGTCAAGTGGTCTGCCTCGACGGTGACGGTGCGGTTTTGATGCACATGGGAGGGTTGGCAGTCAGCGCTGATTGTTCGAATCTCTTGCATATCGTGATCAACAATGGCTGCTACGATTCAGTCGGCGGCCAGCCAACGAAAGGGGCTTTTCTTGATTTCACGAGGATTGCCACGGCCTGCGGATATAGGCGCGTTTCCAGGGCCATGACCACGGACGAAATCACCATGAATGTTCAGGCTATGTTGGGGAGCGGCGTGAGTTCATTCCTGGAAATCAAATGCAGGCCGGGAGTACGCGCAGATCTTGGCCGTCCCGACCGTACGCCGCTGCAAAACAAGCTCGATCTTATGCGATTCCTGCAAGGGGGTTTATGAATAAAAAGCACAAGTTCATAGAAGATTTCGTGGCCGAACAGAACCAACGTAAGTTGTTGTTTACGGCCGGGCCAGCCAGTCTGCTGCCTGAGAACCTGACCGGGCTGCGCCCTTGTTTCGGCAGAGGCGACGATGACTACGCCGAAGTTGAAAAGCAGGTCCTCAGCGCGCTCAAAACCATGACCGGGCATCAACACATCGTGCGCATGCAAGGGTCCGGGAGCCTTGCGATAGAAATAGCGATCTTGAACTTCATCTATGGTCGTGTGTTGGTAATATCTACAGGCTATTATTCCGATCGCTTGAAATGGCTTGTGGATTCCGCCAGTCGCCGTACCGGCGCTGTAACTGAGGTGAAAACTATCGACTGGCGTGATTTGGAGGCAGTTTCAGGTAAATTCGATTGGGTCCTGTCTTGCTACACGGAGACGAGTTGCGGGTTGAAATTGCCCATTGAATCCCTGGCGGCCCTGGCTAGACGCGCCGGCGCATTCATGATGGTTGATGCGACAGCCTCAATTGGACTTGAAGAAAGGCACGATCTTGCTGATGTGATTGCTTTCAGCTCTTGCAAAGGATTATTTGGTTTCACAGGTTGCAGCTTTATTTCCTTTAACCGGCCGGCAACCGTGGAGGTCGATTCCTTTTATCTCAGACTTGATACTCATAGCGACAAATTAATGACAGGGCCTTATCATTCCATTTGTTCACTCGTGGATGTGTTGCCAAAACACGACGACTTTCGTGCTTCTGTGGTCGAGAATAAGCGCATATTTTTAAGACGCATGCGAAGCCACCTGACCCTGCCCGATGGCAACCAACCCCTTTTATGCACGCATGTAGATTGCGAAATAGAAAGTCGCGACCCACGAGTTTTGCTCTACAGACCGCGTAGTAACGTGGGCGGTAGCGTGGTCTGCCACTTAGGTGAAGTTCATCTGGGGCGAACCGCTCGCGCTGCCATTCTTGACGGTCTGGAAATTCCGGGTGCGGTGGGTTATACGCGTGGAGGCAGCGACATATGAAAAAGAAAGTGAAGCGAATTATGGTCGACATGTCTGCCACACTCATCCATCACGGCCACATACGCATACTCAAAGCCGCCAAAGAATTGGGCACAGTGATTGTGGCGCTCACCACGGACGAAGAGATCATCTCTAAAAAGGGCTTTGAACCGGAGTTAAACTTCGCGGAGCGCCGTGAGATACTTGAAGCGATCAAGTACGTTGATGATGTGGTGCCCTCACCGTGGTTATTAGATGAGTCATTTCTCGATTTACATAACATTGATTTGCTGGTGCATGGCCATGACAATCAGAACCCCATCGGTCCCGAACGCCTTTTAATCTTGTCGCGCACGAAGGGCATAAGTAGCGGTTTGCTGTGCAGCAGAGTTTTGAAATCGGTAGCTGCAATTATGGCGGCTGCAGAGGAGCCAAGTCAAGATGACCCAAAACTGGAAAGACATCTGGAACCGCAGATCATTGGGCAGTGAGGAAGCGGGTCTGGATTCCCTCATCAAGTCAGATGGGTTTGATACGGGTGCTGTCCGGATAGAAGCGGACGACTGGCAAAGGATTCAAAGAAATGAACACACTAAACGCATACAGCTTTATCATGTACAGTGCATTTGCCAATAACACTCATAACAATGAGTCTTAAATAATGGGAGCGAGTTCTATGTCATTCGTGATTAATATCAGGGAATTTGCAAAGAAAAGCGATTGGGTAACTCACTATTATCGATGCACGCGCGATTGGGTAACGAACTGTTATCGACGGATCCGCAGTTCGTTTAGATCAATATTATATAGGCTATCGCCTACTCTATTATCAACAAATCGCTATAAAATGATAATGGGCGCCAGACCTAACCTTAATGATCCCCAAAGCTTCAACGAAAAGCTTCTGTGGCTAATGTTTTACTGGCGGCATCCTCTAAAGACACGATGTGCCGATAAATACGCCGTGCGTGATTATGTAAAAGAGCATGGGCTGGAGCATATTCTAAATGAACTTTTGGGCGTTTACGAAAACAGCAGTGAAATATATTTTAAGAGCTTGCCACAACGTTTTGTTTTGAAGTGCACACATGGCTGCGGATTCAATATTGTCTGTAACGACAAAAGTAGCTTGAACGTGGAGGAAACATGTCGTAAACTGGATGCATGGATGAAGGTGGATTATAGTAAAATATACGGAGAAAGTCACTATGCTCGAATTAAGCGGAGAATTATTTGTGAAGCGTATTTAAATGATTTAACCAGTGATCTTCCAACTGATTATAAAATCTACTGTTTTGACGGAAAAGCACATTGCACTCGGATATGCACGGAACGGACCTCAAATGGCCCTGCAAAATACGATATTTACGACCGAGAATGGAATCAATTACCATACCTTCGGACAAGTCTATTGGTGAATCGATTCATTCCAAAGCCTGCAGGGTATGAAGAGATGATTGAAGCGGCAGAGAAGCTGTCAAAGCCATTCCCATTTGTCAGGGTTGACTTTTATAATATAAGCGGGAAAGTAGTCTTTGGTGAAATGACTTTCACACCGTATGCCTGTACTGGTAACATTTATACAGATGATGCACGATACGTGTTAGGCTCGTTGCTTAGGCTCCCGGCAAAACGTTTATGACAACATGTGTTATATATGGTATCAACTGTAGTTGCTGAAATGGCAAGGAATGTAGGTAATTGAGCTAAACAGAAGTTATCCGTAATCAGTTTTAACAGTCAGGTGAATAATGTAACACACTAACATTACAATCAGAATCAGGCTCACAGAATGTGTGGTTTTCGTATTTATCTTCACGACAGGAGTATTCCCGTATGACTGCCAGGCCAGTCGTGGCTGATTTTTACGTAGAAAGCCAAAAGGTTTCGAAACGGCGTATCCTGTATATTAATTTTTCTTTTCCGCCAATGAGCGTTCCAGGAATCTGGAGGGCTCTTTCTTTTACAAAATACTTGGTTCAATTCGGATATGATGTAACCGTCCTGTGTGCTGATAGATCTTGGAACAACACGTATGACGAGACCTTGCTTGTCGATATGCCTCCGAAAATGCGAATCAAGCGGCTTAAAAGCATATCCTTGGCGGACATCTTGCAAAAAATGGAACATGTAGCACGCAAATCAAGATTCAGGCTTCTTTCAAAGATCTTGGAAGGCATGGAATGGCGCATTGCGAGACTATATCCTGAACCAAACTTTCTGTGGTGCTTCAAGGCCACTTTGGCCGGGGTTTTTCTTGCACTATCGAGAAGAATTGACTGCGTTATTACCAGCGGCCCTCCTCATATTTGTCATATCCCGGGGTTGATGATTTCCAAATGCACTCGGGTCCCCTGGATTATGGATTATCGCGACCTATGGACAGATGACCCGGATCTGAGTCCGCAGAGCGGCTATCAGAAGAGGTTATTTCAAGTTATTGAAGCATACGCAACTAGGCATGCCGATGCTGTTACCACCGTATCACCAGGTTGGCAAAGACATTTGAAGAGCAGATTTAGCGGTACAACCAAATCGGACCGGTTTTTCCTGATAAGGAACGGACACAACCTTGATAAATTTACTTTCGAATACCATAATGGTCCTCATTACGACGGTCGGCTTCACATACATTTTAATGGTACGCTTCAAATCCTTGCCAAGACTACATCTGTGCTGGACGCGCTTTACAAGTTGCGATCAGATGACATACGTGGTGGAACGCTTCCAATAGTTACTTTTACAGGTATTGATGATCTATTTATGAAAGAAATAAGGTCACGCAATCTTGAAGACATTATTTTGGATGTAGGTTACATGACATATTATCAAAGCATAATGTACAGTCTTAGTTGTGATGTGCTCTTAATCATAGTTAATAACGATAACCCATCACGCTGGGGGACTATCCCGAGAAAGACTTATGAGTATATGGCGTTGGGGCGTCATATTTTAGCCGTAGTTCCTTTTGAAAGTGACGTTAGAGAACTTCTGAAAGAATACGGGAATGCCACAGTCTGCGATGTCGATGACCCTGATGATATTTGCAATGCATTGATGAAACTTATCACATTGCACGGTGAACATAAACTCAATACAAATCTGGATGTCGGAAAGAGAGAAATGGCCCTAGAGAAGTACTCTATGGAGCACCACACGCGCCAACTCATTTCGTTGATTGAAGCTTTGCCTAAAAAGAAATAATAACCTTTAGGGGCTAAAGCGGTCAGAATGTCCAGGACATCCAATCATAACTAACGGCGTATGCCACAGATTCCCCAAGAAAGCCAACCGATCACTTCGTGCCCGAATCAGTATGGATTTGAGATGGTAATTTGCGTGGTTTCTCGATGACTAGTGTCCTGAGTTAAAGGTTCTTTGCATAATTCATGTTGACAACTTATTGAATTCTCTACTCTTTGTGCTAGGAAATATACAAAGGATTACTGATTCAGGACACTAGTTAGGTTCATCGGATAAACCCAGCTCGAAAAAATTCGTAATAGGGATAAAGGCATGGGCGGACCTCTAAAGCGAATAAGCGTTATTATCCCGAGTTACAATGCTGAGAAGTTCCTTTCCGAAGCCATTGAATCGGTACTGCACCAGACCTGCCCTGCAGAAGAAATAATTGTGGTAGATGACGGCTCAGTCGATAGCACAGTTTCAATAGCACGATCTTTTGGCAGTTCTGTAATAGTAATACGACAGTCTAATGCCGGCCCTTCCGCAGCAAGAAATGCCGGAGTGAAAAACGCCTCTGGAGAACTGATAGCTTTTTTGGATGCCGATGACCTCTGGGAATGCGATAAACTGGAGCTGCAGGCATTATATCTCGCGGAACACAGGGAGGCTGTTGCTGTCGTATCAAGTCTTTCATACTTCATAACAGGAATCTACGATATCGATGAGCATCTGGATGACCATGCGTTGCTTTCATACGATCCTATTGATTTCCTGGCGTTCACAAGGTTTTATCCTTCAACCCTCATGGTTCGCAGTGAGATCGCAAAAGCGCTGCAATTTCCTGAAGGTATTCATAATTCCGAAGACTTGATATACGATGCGCTCCTTCGTGTTCGCGGGCGGATAGGCGCGGTTGAAAAAGTTCTCGTGAAAAAGCGGACCCACCCGGAGCAAATCACTCATAATGCCGTGCACTTTGGTGTGTCTCTAAATGCTCGGCTTGATTGGGCCAGAAAGAACTTCCATGCCATAAATGTGCAATCGGCTTCATCAGCCGAATCGGCCATACTGGGCGGCGCGGTCCACGAAGTTCTGTTGAGTTACTGGAGCCGCAATTTGAGCAAGTTTAAAAAAATGCGCAGCGAACTCTTGTCGATATGGCCGAGCGAGAAGCCTGTACCCAGGGAGTTGACTCGCTTTGTACCTCCGAAAATTCTACTCAGATTAAAAGACTTCGTGGATGGATTTCGTAATAAGTCCGAATGATTCGGAACTTATTCCAGTCCTCATATAAGCTGGTGCAATTGCCAGATGGTTAAACCTGGACTAAAAGTTACAATTGAATATGACGGATAAAGCACAAGAGCCTGAAAAAGTAAGCGTAATTATTCCGACATATAATCGTGAACGTTTTATCGCCAAGGCAATATGCAGTGCTATCGAGCAAGGTTATGGAAACGTCGAGATAATAGTAGTTGACGATCACTCCAACGATAATACTGAAATAGTCGTCAGCCGTTTGATTAAGGACTTCCCATGCATCAAGTATTTCAAAAATATTCGGCGGAAGGGGCCTTCCGGAGCCAGGAACACGGGAATTCTGAAATCATCGGGACAATACATTGCTTTCCTGGATTCCGATGATATTTGGCTCCATAATCACTTGTCCAGCAGCGTAGAGATTCTAGCAGGAGACCCTCAATTAAGCCTCCTTTTTGGAAATTACGAAGTTGTCGATTACAAAACAGGGCAGCATTTATATAATTTCTTCGACCGGAAAGTAATACTTCATTCGCTTCAGTCTGTTCAAAGTGCACCTGGAATCATGATTGTGAATGATAACCTGTTTATTGCCTTGATAAAGGAGAACTTTTTTCAATTAGGCACCTTGATTTGCCGCAAACATGCGCTGCATGACATACTTTTTGACGAAGATGTGATGTTCCGCGAGGATGGAGACTTTGGTATCAAATTATACAAGGAATCACATGCGCGATTTGCATATCGTACCGATCCTACCGTTAGAGTGTACAGACACGATACGAATATGACACGGACTGGGGATCCAAGTATTTCAGTTGATTATGTCAAAGCTGAATTATTATTGTTCACAAGCTACCCAAGAAAATACAATCTCTCCAGACATGAAAAGTCAATTGTGTCTAAGGCGATACACGATGTACTGCTCGAACTAGCTTATATACACCGAAAATCCGGTTGCCATCTTGAAGCGTTTCTGCATGTTCTAAAAAGCTTTAGATTCGGTATTTCATACAAGCAAATGCAAGAAATGGCCAAAGCTTTACCAGATGCACTCTATTCCTGGTGCAAAGTTAGAATGATCCTGTGATTTCCCTAACGGCAAAGATCATTGGGCATTGACATACTTGCAGGAGAGCGCCGCAAAGCTCCCCGGCAATGCTGAAGCCCTGTTTCATCCTGGGATAGTAGAATGCCGGCTCGGCAATTATGATGAAGCGAAGCAGGCCTTGAGTCGCGCCCTGGAAAAGGGGGGGAATTCAAAGGCGCCTAGGAAGCGAAGAGTGTTCTGACTGAAACGGCGCAATGATATCTCTGTAACTGCCTGGTTACCTCGTGCTTTTTTCGTGGAATCAAATCAATTTTTAGGTTCTTATAAGTATCGTATCGGGCTTGACTCTCATTTCCGGGTCTCTGCGGATTTTGCGGTGAGTTTCATATGAATAAAACAATACTCGTTACCTACGGCGCAGGATTCGTCGGATTCATCTGAAGTAATTTCGTTTCTTGTGAAAGGCGCCGTAATAACCGGATTGTCAATCTAGATATCCTCACTTATGCCGGGAACCTTTTGAACCTGGAACAGTTCAACGGTGACCCCGATCACATTTTCATACAAGGAGACATACGCGACCGGGACTTAAAGTCGCGTGCCTTGAGCAGATAGCTATGGCATGGGATACATCGATGCCCGGCAAGTCCGTTTGCTCGCGGAACCCTTAGTCAAGAACAGGTCAGGTAATTCCGTCGGTGCTTTGCGGGCCCAAATGGCGTCCATCTTCGATCTCATACCTGGAGCTATGGATTCACCCCAAATAATGCGCGAAGCTTGAGCATAGGAATTGAACGAGAATCGGGAAGCTTTTGCTTCCTGCTCCACGTGCCTTAATTTCTCAGTTCCTCAATTCCCCAATCCGTAGCCATTTGTGTCAATCCTGTTTGCAAAGCTTTTCTCTGTGCCCCCGGATCGAGTCCGGGGCAGGCCTCTGCGGTGAACGTGTAGGTTTTTGGCAGGCCAAGTTTAAACATAAGCCCAAGGTGATAAGCCCCGGGCTTTTTTTTGTTTATGCGCCCGGCATGGCGCACTCAAAGACGAAAAGCAGTTCACCGCAGAGCAGAAGAGTTTTTAATTACGGGTTGTTAGTTTTTAGTAACTCAAAACCGGTAAGCGTGAAGCGTGAAGCTTTTGCAACAGCAGGTGCCCAAACAGATTACTGTTACGATAACACAGTCTATGGTTGGAATGTTTCAACCATAGCGGAGGGAAACTATTTCGAAGCGGCTTCCGATACTTTTCAGAATAACATTTTAGTAGATACGAAAGGCAATCCTTATTTTGCCGCTAATCCGTCTGTTTATAGTAATAATTTATTCTATAGCACATATAGTACGCCTCCATCATTGCCATCATTCTACTCAACAAGCAATGGAGATAAAAACGCGAACCCGCTGTTCAACAATGCAGGGAGCTATGGCTTCTCGCTTCAGTCAGGAAGTCCGGCTCTGGCGGCGGGGTACAATCTGACGGCCACTTACCCTCTGGACTTTTACGGCAATACGCGCCCTGTACCGCATAGCATAGGGGCGGCTGAGTTAACAGGGGGTGGAGGGGGTGGCACATCGCTTACGGCTCCTGGGCGGCCGTATATCGAACAATGACTAACGGCCCGGTGCATCGCGGAATGCGGCTGGAAGTTTACGCTTTCGTACTATGGCATTGCCTCAATATCTTTCGTCTACTGCAGTCACTCCTCCGGATGCGCTTTTTGCTGAAGTCTTTTCTCTTCGTCCCGGTATGGTTCCTATGCCTTCCAGATCGAGGTGACGTGAGGGAGCACGTGTACTGGCCCATAGGGGATATTCAGGAGGACCGCGGCCGGCGGAGCCTGATCGCTTTTACGCTGGAACTGCGGGAACTTGTGGTGGATGCGATCAGGCTGCGCGCTGCGGCCGCTGGACGATACGGCAGCATTCTCAGTGGCGGATCGTAAAGGTTTCAGTCGATTCAGTACGTAAGGACCGTACCTTCGCATCGGCAGTTGCTCTCAGGAACTGGCTCCTGTCTGCCGGAATGCCGGGCGAGGCTGTTAATCCTGAATAATGCTTCAACTGGGCTGTCAACAGATGCCAAACCGCATTTTCGGTTCGGATTCTAGCCCGGAGACTTCTGGAACAACCCCGGGGCTCGCAAAATCATACGGTTGCCCAACCCGAACATGCAAGTGACACATCTTGCAATGGGACCGGTTTTGGCAGTTTCAGGATACACTCTACGGGACATGAGTTACTGCTTCCGGCAGGCGCCGTTGCAAGAGGAAGCAGTGCTTGCAAATAATGAGCTTTTCGAAGAGTTTCAGAGGCGCTCCTGGATGGACTAAAACTGGAGGCGATTGCCGGGAAAACACCAAAGTGTTTAAGCGATTTGCGGGCTGCCTAAAAAAAGGACCTCTCGACCTACAAGAGAAAATCCAGGAACTGATCGAGCGCAATGACTCGAGCCACCTGAATACTCAATCAGCACGTCCGTATTTATCGTCAAACCGACGGATATCGTCTTCTCCCAAATAGCTGCCGGACTGGACCTCAATTAGTTCCAGAGGTATTTTGCCGGGGTTTTCCAGGCGATGCCGCGTGCCCCAGGGAATGTATGAGCTTTGGTCTTCATTGAGCAGGAATTCCTCGTCGCCCTTTGTTACGCGGGCGGTTCCCCTTACCACGACCCAGTGTTCCGCTCTGTGGTAATGCATCTGAAGAGAAAGAGATGCGCCGGGATTTACGATTATACGCTTCACCTGGAAGCGATCACCGGTATCGACGGACTCGTAAGACCCCCATGGACGGTACGTCCGGGAATGAGAAAGCGCCTCCTCTCTCATTTGCTTTTTGAGTCTGCCGACAATCAGCTTGACATCCTGAGAACGTTCCATCGATGTAACCAGCACTGCGTCCTTTGTCTCGATGATGATCTGGTTTTCTAGGCCGAGGGCCGCAATGAGCCTGTTTTCCGAATGGATATAGCAGTTGCGGACATCTTCCAGTAAAACATCTCCTGTGACAACGTTGCGGCGCTCGTCTTTTTCGCCCACTTCATGAAGTGAAAGCCAGCTCCCAACATCACTCCAGCCCACTGTCAGGGGAATTACGACTGCATGCGGCGTTTTTTCCATAACCGCATAGTCCAGGGAAATATTCGGACATGAGGCAAAGGCGCCCTCTTCAAGGCGAGTAAAGTCCAGATCCCGCCTGGCCTTTTCATATGACTCGCGGCAGGCACTGAGAAGTTCAGGCGCAAGCCGGTCCAGTTCCTCAAGAAAAACAGAGGCCCGGAACATGAACATGCCACTGTTCCAGAAGTACTCCTTTGAATCCACATAGGAGCATGCTTTTTCATAGTCCGGCTTCTCAATGAATTCTCGAACAACGCAAGCGTTGCCGTTTGAGTGTCCTGGAACAGATTGCCCTTTGCGGATGTACCCGTAACCGGTTTCCGGTCGGTCGGGAACGATCCCGAAAGTTATTATTTTGCCATCCGATGTAAGTTCGGTTGCTTGCTGAACAGCCGCTGCAAAAAGGTCATCTCCCCGGATGAGATGGTCCGCAGGCAGAACTAGCAGGTCGGGGTCTTCGTCGTTTTTCATAGCGGCCAGCGCGCCCACGGTAATTGCCGGGCAGGTGTTTCGGCCGACAGGTTCAAGGATGATATCCGCATAAGTCATGTTAAGCACCTGAATCTGTGCTGCCGCCATGAAGCGGTGGCTTTCGTTGCACACAATTATGGGAGGTGCTGTTCCGGCAATTTTCGACAGGCGGACAAGGGTTTTCTGAAACAGGGAGTGTTCTCCTCCCAGAAGCGGCATCAACTGTTTTGGCAGATGCTCTCTTGAAAGGGGCCACAACCTGGATCCCACACCACCGGACAAGATGACGGGTGCTATCATTGCTGTCCGCCTGTTATTTGAGGTCAAAGATAAGCTTTGTGGGCACACTCCAACGGGCTGAGGAGGAAAACACCACTTTACGAATATCCTTTGCCCTGCCTTTATCCGGAATAATGCATCAAGTTGTACCCCATGCCTCCAAACCGCATTTTGGGGTTGAGTTCTGCCCGAAAAAACTTCTGGAACAACCCTAAAGCCGGCAAAACTATACACTTTTGCAATCGCAGATGCAAGTGCAAGGTCAAGGAGACTGGTTTTTGCAATTTCAGTACACACCTCCTTTCCCGCAGTTAATAGCTCGCTTCCCGCCCCTCATTGTGTTGGAGAGGCTCAGGCGAATAACATGCGATAATAGCGGGCGAGGGAAAAAGCCGACTCAACATGGACGTAACACTTCGTGGCATAGTAGGCCACCCTGGCCCCAACCTTGACGAGCCGCCTGATGACCTTGTCTATGGATGGCTTGACGCTCTCGCGCCAGAATGCCGCATCCCGAGTCATGCAGAAGCATGCAGCTCTTCCGTGAAGCCCTGGCTCCTGACTTTACGGTTGGAATCATTTCATGCGCGGGCCCGTACTATGATCCAAAGAGATGGTGGGAATCAAGCGAAGGGTTCAAGACCGTCATCGATGAGACGCTTTCATACATTTACGCTCAACTCTTCTTTCCCCGGGCCAAAGCCCTGATTACAAACGAATTGAGGGATTAATTTCTAAATCCCTGAGTTTTCTCTGCTGCCTTTGTGTCTCTGTGGTGAATCGAATAATCAAGACACAGGCGCCGGTTCCATGGCCGAGACGGCTTGGTCCAAAAAGAAGCGAGAAGCCAGAAGAGTTTTTAGTTACCAGTTGTTAGTTTTTAGTAACTCAAAACCGAAAGCTCAAAATCCTTTCTTAAACAGGTGTCCTGGGAGGTTTTTAGGATGTTAGACGAACCCCCAATGCCCTTTGAGATTCGTTGGTGGTCAGGTTGATGCATTATTCGGATTCATAACAACACTTTAATTGTGGAAAAATGGTTATGCGATGTTTTCAATTTTCCTTTCTAAATCCGAGTAAAGTTCGATATCTCTCCCGTCACCTTTAGCTGAAATATTACATAAGCAAGCAAAAAAAAACCCAACTATGACACCTGCAGAAAGCCATGCCAGGAACCACATCTGTCACCCCCTTCTCCCTCTTATCGAAAATAGCCCTTTTCTTTCATCGGCGAACGAATTTCCCCACATCAATAGACTGTCCTTGTTACGCTATCGTCTCGGGAGCATGACTTTTGTGTGAAGGTCAATGAAATTACTTCTCAAGAATTATTGAAAAATCCGAGATAAAATCCGGCTGAAAAGTGTCCGCAAAATTTGCGATGAAACAGGCATGCAGGTTTATCCCTGAGGACCAACTGAAGCCATTTTTTTCTGAGTAGCTTGATGGACTTCTCACTCATCACCGTTTTCACTGCTCCTTTCCCGACTTTCGTCGGGATGACGCCACCCCGGCGGAAGCCGGTGTGACTGCTCCACGTGCCTTAATTTCTCAGTTCCTCAATTCCCCAATCCGTAGCCATTTGTGTCAATCCTGTTTAAAAAGCTTTTCTCTGTGCCCCCGGATCGAGTCCGGGGCAGGCCTCTGCGGTGAACGTGTAGGTTTTTGGCAGGCCAAGTTTAAACATAAGCCCAAGGTGATAAGCCCCGGGCTTTTTTTGTTTATGCGCCCGGCAGGGCGCACTCACCTGGACGTGCAAGTCCTCTACAGGCATTCGATCCCAACTATCGCACCATGAACCAGTGTTTGCCTAAACGAACTGTGACTTCCGATCATTCTATGCCTTTCGCGCCACTTCCCGCTGCATCGCGGCCAGGAATTCAGCCCCGTTCCGTATAACCCGTTCATCGACATCGAAGGTCGCGCTGTGATGGCCGCCGCCGACAGGGGCTATGTAGCTGCTGGTGACTCTCTGGCGCCCTATATACCACAATCCGAGTTCACGCCCAAATGAGCCGCACGGAGTTCAACTCCCGCGTTCGCTCGGCACCCTGGGGCTTGGAGTGGAGAAGGTAGAAACCGAAATGAGCGGCTGTCAGGCCTAGGACCCCGCCGACGAGGGAGAGGCAGAGCCGCCCAGTGGCTTAGCGCACCTATCTCGGGCGGAAAGCCAAAAGTGGCGAAGATCATTTTACCGATCCTGATTCCCGGATAATGAATTTCCTCTTCTCTGGGCTGTACTGAATGGTTTGTATAGGGGGTCACCGATTAAAACCATTCGCCACGACAAAAAGGGACTGGAGGAAGCGTAACATTCAGCCAAGGTTGCCTTGCCTTCCAGGAGCAGCCCAAAAAAGACCTCCGGGACTGGAAAAGCCTGCACATAAGGCTCGCCTACCGGACCGATAGTGGCTGCTATTCCTTTTTCCAGCATCATTTTGCACCAAACCTTGCTGCTGGTATTTCTCAAAGTTTCACATTCCTGGCTGGCTATATGAAAACCAACAGAGCCCCTCACCCATTTGAAAGCATCAATGTAGTTTGCAAGACTATACCATCCGCAATAAAGGGCTGCGTCGTCGCATTCACCCGGTTGGAACAATCGCTCCGTATCATCCAGAACGACCTGCATAAGTCCGCTTGCTCGGACGCGGGCGGCAGCCCTGTGCAGCGATGCGTCGTAATAAGCATATCCTGACAGCTCTATTTTTCCTGGATAGGGCAATTCAAAAGGCAAGCGGCTCCTATATTTTTTCAATGCAAGGAGGCGGACGCTTCAAAATCAACTCATTCAGGAAAACCCCGTGAAGCAAGGCTCTTGAGAAAGCTGGTGTTAAATATCGGCATACATACTCCATGAGACATTCGTTCGCGGAATGGTGCCTTGTTGGTGGGGTTCACCCTGAGAGGCTGATCGGGTTGCTTGGTCATGGTTCCAAACAGATGGTTTATGAGGTGTATGGAAAATACGTTGCGGGAATCGATAAGGATACGGGACAGATTCGGGAGTATTTTGGTAATGATTTCTTTGGCTTGTAAAAACAAAGGCCTCAATTTTCCCCAAAAGGACTTGGGGAAAGTCTTGGGGAAGTTTGATGCCTTAAGATGTAACAACTTGGTTTTTATAGTAAAAAGTGGAGCGGGAGACGGGCTTCGAACCCGCGACCCTCAGCTTGGAAGGCTGATGCTCTAGCCAACTGAGCTACTCCCGCTCGACTTTTGCTGTTTAGCATGCCGGGCGGGGTTTTTCAAACACAAATCGGTCGTGGACCCCTGGAAATTATGGCGGATATCAGGCCTTTGCTTTCCGGGGATGTTTTTTCGGCCCTTCCACCACCACCCTGTCCACTCCGTCCTTTTCGCAAAGCAGAACGTTAACCTGCTCTTCCGCCCTGGTATCCAGGGCTATCCCCACAAACTGGCCGCAGATGGGCAGTTCCCTGTGGTCCCTGTCCACAAGCACCGCCACCTGGACCCGCCTTGGGCGGCCGAGGTCGATGAGGGCGTCCAGGGCTGCGCGGATCGTTCTTCCGGTGTAGAGCACGTCGTCAATAAGAATAACTTCCAGGTCATCGACACGAAACGGCAGGTTTGTTCCCTTCAGCACAGGCTGATTGTGCAACCGCGTCCAGTCGTCCCGGTAGAGGGTGATGTCTAGTGTGCCAAGGGGCAAAACCGTTCCCAGTTTGTCCGATATAATCGCCGCAATCCTGTTGGCCAGAAACACACCGCCGGTATGAATGCCTACCAGGGCAAGCTTGCCGGGGTTCCTGCTCGAGGCTATTATCTCCCCCGACAGGCGCTCAAGCGCGGCCTGGATGCCTTCGGCTTCCATAATAACGCGTCCGTCGCCGTCGTTTCCCATGTTGTGTCCGCCTTGAAAAAGCGTAGAGTTTCCATCCGGAAAGGGTCCTTTTCCGCCCTGGCGGCGTCAATCTTCGGGCTTGCTTGTGCGGCGTACCCATGTACGCCTCCGCGCAACCCCTCGATTTCCTTGCCAGTACGAAAAATGCCTCCTTTTCGAATCGGAAACTGCTAGCGTGCCATCCGAAGTTTCCGGATGGGCGCTAGAGTAAAAAAATATAAAAGGCGCCTTCCGGCGCCCCTGTCAGCCACTGGCTTGCTTGAGAACGGCATGATTCTAAAGGCTTTACCTAACAAGTTTTTCAAAATATGTCAATCGATTAAAGCATCGATCAAAGCATAGCGAAAAATCAAAGCCTTAGAGCCTCTTGCAGAACTCAACAAAACCGCAGCCCCGGTGACATCCGCGGTCCAGTGGACCTTGGAAAAACCTGGATTCCGGCCTGCGCCGGAATGACTTTGAAGGACTTTTGCAAGAGGGTCCTTATTGAACATTTCTACCCCGTGATCAGGTACCTTCCGGGGGCATGAAGCGCTGCTTTATAGTGAGGGGATTCGTTTAAGGGGTGATTTTGGGAGAAGCGCAGGGAGCGGGGAGTCCCCAATCCTGCAATTTGGCGAGGATGCAAGCCAGCAGCGGGGATAGTTTTGTTTGCAGGAGTTCAGAGAGTTCCAGGCCGGTTTCGATGATGTGGGGCTGGATACCGATGAGGCAGACTTCCCGGGGGGCGGCGTCGAGGAGTTGGGCTGCGGCCAGCACGTCTACCAGGCCCAGATGATGCAGGGAATCTTTATAGGTGAACATGGCCGGAATCTCCTGGTTTTCCAGGACGCCGATGTAACCGGGCTCCTTCCGGAAATTTACCGCGTCGACAAAAAGGACCTGGTCGCGGCCTTCGATGTAAGGTAACAGGTCCAGGCCTGCGGTGCCCCCATCCACGATTTCGAGACCGGGGGGTGCAAGGTTGCGAGCCTCTATGGCCCGAATGGCGTGGATGCCAATGCCTTCGTCCCGAAGGAGGAGGTTGCCGAGACCAATTAAGGTTACGTGTATTTTCAAATGATCGGCCTCACGTCACGGTTAATACCCGCTTGCGTTCAAGATTGAATTAATCGAAAAGAGCGGGGAAGTGACTTCCCCGCACCCCGCAAGATTTGGCCGCGCGCGCAGCGCCATTCTTAAATAGCAGCGAAGCTGCGAGGGGTTTTGGGGGGCAAAGTTCCCCGAGCTTTTCAGCTTCTTTTGGTACACACTCGAACGCAACTTGGTATAAAAAGGCGCGAGGCGCATCTGCATAAGATGAGCCAGATGCCCGTGCCTCCACCTACAAAAGAAGGGGCGGACCCCATGGTTCGCCCCTGCATAGAACTCAAAATCATAGATTCTTGACCTTAAAGATGGACTGACCTCCTGGGTCCACCAGGTGGATGGCGCAGGCCAGGCAAGGGTCAAAAGAGTGGACGGTGCGTATCACCTCCAATGGTTTATTGGGGTCGGCCACGGGGGTGCCCACCAGGGCTGCCTCGTAGGGACCCATGGCGTCGTGCTGGTTGCGGGGCCCGGAGTTCCAGGTGGAGGGGACTACGCACTGGTAGTTCTTGATCTTATTGTCTTCGATGACCACCCAATGGGACAGGATGCCCCTGGGGGCCTCATGGAAGCCGAAGCCCCGGCTTTCGCCCGGCTTAATGGGATATTGGGCGCAGATAGTGAGATCGCCCTTGGTGATGTTGTCCACCAGGGCCTGCCACTGCTTGTTCAATTCATCATAGAGTACGGCGCAACGGATGGCCCGACCGGCATGGCGGCCGATAGTAGAATGCAGGGCCTCAGGTCCAACCTGCGCGCCAGCCAGTTTACTGACGGTGTCAAGGGTCAGGGTTACATACTTCCGGGTGGGCTCGTGGCCGGCGGCGAACATGCAGAGGACGTTGGCCAGGGGACCTACCTGAGCCGGCTTGTCGTAGAAAGACGGGGCCTTGACCCAGGAGTACTTGCCGTCGTCCTTGAAGCCGGTGTAATCGGGGTCAGTTGATTCGTCATAGGGATGCTTGGTCCAATCACCCTTATACCAGGAGTGCTTGATAGACTCCTTGACGCCTTCCCGGAAGTAGTCGTCGTGATAGGAAGTGATAGGTTTGAAGCCCTTGAGGTCGGCGCCGGCGATGTAGCCGCCGGGGAGGCTGAAAACGGTGCCCTTGGTGTCCATGGGCATGTCGGGTACCGACAGGTAATTAGTGACGCCGGCGCCATACTTGGTCCAGTCGGCGTACATGGCGCCCACGGCGCAGACATCCACCAGATAGACGTTTTTGACGAAGTCGCCAACTTCGTCGATGAGGGTCTTGATGTAATAGAGCCTCTCCATGTTGAGGGCGGATGGGGAGTCCAGATTGATGGCGGTGGAGACGCCGCCGGGAACCAGGTTGGCGACGTGGGGCGTCTTGGCCCCCAGGATGGAGACGATCATGTTGGCCTTACGCTGGTACTCCAGGGCCTGGAGATAATGGGCCACGGCCAGAAGGTTAACCTCCGGGGGCAGCTTCATGGCTGGATGGCCCCAATAGCCATTGGCGAAGATGCCGAGCTGCCCTGAGGCCACAATGGTCTTCAGCTTGTCCTGAACTTCCGTGAGTTCCTGGTAGCTGTTCCGGTGCCAGGAAGAGAGGCCGTCGGCCAACTGTGCCGCCTTCTTCGGGTCGGCCTTGAGGGCCGAGGTGATGTCCACCCAGTCCAGGGCCGAGAGAATGTAGAAGTGAACAATGTGGTCATGGACCGCATGTGCCCCCATCATGAGGTTCCGGATATACTGGGCGTTAAGAGGCACTTCGATCTTTAGAGCGTTCTCTATTGACCTCGCCGAGGTCAAGGCGTGTACCGTAGTTCAGACTCCGCAAATGCGTTGCGTGAAAGTGGGGGCGTCCCGGGGGTCGCGGCCCTGGAGGATGATCTCGATGCCGCGCCACATCTGGCCGGACGACCAAGCGTTGGTCACCTCGCCGCCGTCGATTTCACAATCTATGCGCAAATGTCCTTCGATGCGCGTGATGGGGTCGATGGTAATTCTTTTGGCCATATTACCTCTCCTTAAAGGCAGTATTAGGCATGCCCAGCCTTAGGCAGCACTGAAAATCTTTTAACGAAATAGAGGTAGGCCATAAGTTCGATGGCCACGAGTCCCAGGGTGATCAAAATTTCGGGGACAGCCGGGAAATAGTGCCACCCGGCCCCAGGGTCAAAGCCGATGAGAAAGCCGTTGAACCGATAGAGGGAGCCTGCCAGAAGCAGGGAGCAGGATGCCAGGAAAAGGAAGCGGAGGTCGCTCGTGAGGGAGGGGCTGACAACGATCAGGACGGGCACCAGATAAAAGAGATTCTCCAGGATCAACATGACGCTCAGAAAGCCGCTGGTGAAGACCGGGGCGTCCCGGAAAAGGAGGTCGGCACAACGGAGAACCAGGTAAACCGCTACAACCCAGGCCATGACCCGGGCAAGCTTGGAGAGCATGGAAGTCTCAAAGGGCCGCTTGAAGGCGACGGAGGAGAGGATGGATTCGAAGACCGTCGCCGCAAAGCCCATGGCAACCGCCGAGAGCAGGAAGAAGAGGGGCAGGAAGCTGGTCTGCCAGAGGGGCGAAAGCTTGTAGCCGGCGATGACCATCAGGGTCCCCAGGGAAGACTGGTGCAAGGTGGGCAGCATGATGCCCACGGCGGCGATGGCCGGCAGCCAGCGCGTCAAGCGCCGGCGGGTCTCCACGGCCTTAACTTTGTGGGGATAGCGCTCCAGGATGGTGGGCAGGAGTTCAATCCACAGGACTACTACGTAAGCGACGACGCAGAGAGCAACCTGCACCAGGACGGAGCTGAAGTTGACCTGCCAGGGCAGGAAGATCTTATAGCCGTTCCAATAGCGCCCGATGTCGATGAAGAGGGCCAGGCTCGCCAGAGTGTAACCGAAGACGCTGGTAAGTATGGCAGAGCGCACCACGGGGTGGTACTCCCAGCGGTTGAGGACATAGACCAGGATGGCCATGGCGAAGCCGCCGCAACCCATGGCGGTGCCCACCAGGTCATCGAAGGTGATCCAGAGGCCCCAGGGGTAGCCGTCGCTCAGGTTGGTTACAGCCCCCAAACCGGCCATGAAGCGATAGATGATGAGGACGACCGCCACGACGGCCAGGGCCGCCAGGAGCAGGAAGGGCTTGGTTACGACTTTGGTATTCATATGAAGGCTTTCGTCAGCCATAGCGCCCTCCTTTCAGGGTAAATCCTGGTTGGAAGTGTTTTTGTAGATTAAATAAAAGACGGCGCCGAATAGGACGTAGGGGAAAATCATGCCTTTATAGAGTGCATGATAGAGGGTCTCGGTGCGGTCGGCGGTGGATTCATCCGGAAGCTGCGGCAGGCCCAATTTGTTGAAGGGGACGTTGGCCAACATGAGGACCTGGGTGCCTCCGCCTTCCCGGGCGCCATAGATATGATTGTTATACAGGGTCACCTTACGCTGGGTTTTGTCGGAAGAATCGATCCGGCGTAAAGGGTAATCGGCCATCTGCCCCGTGGTCAAAGACAGCCGCCGTTTGGCTTCCTTCAAAAGATCCTGAACGTTGCCGTAGATTGAAGCGCCAGTAGGGCAGAACTCGCAGCAGGCCGCATAGCCGCCCTGGGGAATGAGGTGGGAGCAAAGCTGACACTTCTGGATTTGGGGGAAGGGCTTGTCCCACTCAAATTTGGGCACATTATAGGGGCACGCTATCTGGCAGTACCGGCAACCGAGGCAAGCATCTTTGTCATACAGGACGGCCCCGGTATGCGGATTTTTGTGCAAAGCGTCCACCGGACAGGCGGAAGTGCAGGACGGATCAACGCAGTGCATGCATAAGCGGCGGATGTAGGAGTACCCATTGGCTTCCTGATCCTTGACCTGGCCGGTGCCGTTGGTATAGAGCTTGACGATGTTGTAGGTCTTGGAGGACAGATCCGCGGGATCGTCCCAGACATTGCTTGGGTCATGGTGGTCAGGAGGCAGATAATTGTATTCTTTGCAGACGGCCATGCAGGCCTTGCAGCCGATGCAGACCGTGGCATCGTAAAGAATACCCATGCCCTCGGGGAGCCGAGGAACGGGCTCCAGGGCCGCGGCCGGCACAGGACTGGCACTCGACGCCAGCACCAGGCTCCCGCTCGCGGAAAGCTTGAAAAAATCTCGTCGGCTGAGTCCCATAGTTTAGTCCTTCTCGGTCTTGGCGCCTGTTTCCGATTTTTCTTTGCCCAGTTTCGCGGCGATAACGGCGCCTGCGCCCACAGCCACGCCGGCCAAACCGGCCACCAGGCCCACGGCTGCAGTAGTAACGCCATGCCCCTCAGGAGGCTCAACGGGCGCAAAGGCGGTCGGCGGGGTTTGGCGCATCTGCGCGCCCCCTACCCGGACACCTCCTTCATGCTCCAGGAGTAAGCCCGCCGGGGTGTAATGCTCAAGGCTGGCCTGTTCAGGTATGGGCTTGGTAAAGCCTACGCCTTTCTCGGAGCAGCCAAAGCAGGGACAGCCCGTGCCCGCCGGCCAGCTTCGGGGGCCGACGTCGCCGAAAAGTTGCTCGGGGCAGTTGTTAAAGGTCTCTGGCCCCTTACAGCCCAGCTTGTAAAGGCACCAACCCCGGCTATGGCCATCGTCGCCGAACGACAGAGCAAAGCGACCGGCGTCGAAATGGGCCCGGCGCTCGCAACCTTCATGAATTAGGCGGCGATAGGCAAATTTGGGCCGGCCTTTATCGTCCAACTCGGGCAGTTTATTGAAGGTCAAGACATAGAGCACGGTGGACAGGAAGTTGTAAGGGTTGGGCGGGCAGCCCGGGATATTGATCAAGGTAAATTTGCCGCCCAGTGCCTCGGAGGTAGACACGGCCCCGGTGGGGTTGGGAGAGGCCGAAGGGATGCCGCCCCAGGAGGCGCAGGAGCCGATGGCGATCACTGCCATGGCCTGGGGGGCGGTCTCTCTCAGGATTTCCAGCACCGGCCGGCCGCCCACTTGGCAGTAAACGCCGCCGTCCTTCATGGGGATGGCGCCATCCGTCACCAGGATGAACTTACCCTTGTTTTCCGCGATGGATTTGGCCTTGGCTTCTTCAGCCAGGTGGCCCGAAGGAGTGCTCAGCGTTTCGTGATAATCGAGGGAGATGAGGTTGAGGATCAGATGCTCCACCGTGGGGTGGGTGGAGCGCAGCAAGGTTTCTGTACAGCCGGTACACTCCTGGCCGGAGAGCCAGATGACCGGCGGACGCTTGAGGTTGGCAACCGCTTCGGCGATTTTGGCTCCCATGCCCAAGGGCAACCCCATGCCAGCCGCCGCAATGCTGCAAAACTTCAAAAAATCTCGCCGCGATACCATGCCTAAATGCCTGGGGACCAGATCTGATTGCCGATCTTTCATAGAGCCTCCATTGTATTAGGTGCGGTTGTGAGCTTGCCCTCCTTGACGACTTCTTGGCGCAAATGTACCGGTTGAACATTATTAACTTTTCTCTGCCAAGATACTCCTTAGGGTTTCAGTTGGTGCTCAATGATTATGAGGTAGTAGTTGCGCAGTTCCGCGTGCTGGTTAGCTTCTGCGTGATTTGAGGGAAGGGGGCACCGATATTATACCAAGTTAATATATATTATTATAATATGTCAAGAATTTTTTTTCCTCCCAATCGCGCTTGCCCATTCGTCTGCCGACGGTTCAGCCCGCTTTGAAGTCCCGCACTGAATGCTCTTTTTCTTGACATCAACTCCATGATAGCTATCTCTTAGGCTGAAAAGCGCTAAGCAATCAAAGCATGCGGCTTTGCGCTTAACCTTCGGGCGAAATTAAACGGATCTGCGGGAATCTTCCAGGGGGATGTGCGCTAGTGTCATGAGTGAAAGATACGCAACATAATTAGCGCCCTTAGAAGGACATCCTGATGCATGTCACCCCGGCGCAGGCCGGGGTCCAGAACTGGACGAATTTATTGAAAATATCTGGATTCCGGCCTCCGCCGGAATGACGGCCTGTGTGTGCGGGACTTATGTAACGAATTACTAACTCAGGACACTAGAGGCCTGCCTCGGGTGACCCCGGCAATTCGTCAGCGAGGCCGGCGCCGGGGCAGGCCCATAAGCGCTTAAATAAGCAGCGTAAGTGGTTGAATTTACTAGAACCCCGATAAAGATTGCCGTGATCTAAGCGCAAGCCGGGGTCCAGTGTCTTTACCTATTGATTTTACAATAAAAATCAAAGATGCTGGATTCCGGCCTGCGCAGGAATGACGGGCTTTTCCCTAGATGCTGGATCCCGGCCCCCGGATTGGACACTTCCGGGGCAGGCTCCGCCGGGGTAAAGGGAAGGAATTTATGAAATTCCACACCCAGGGTGGCGTCCCGCTGGACGCGGGACTGACCCTGGGCTGAATTATTCCGCCCCTTCAGGGCTTAAGACGCTGACGATTTATACGTCTAGTTTCTTATTTGAGCGATTATGGGGACAGGCCCTGGATCCGGGGACCTCGACGCGAAGCTGTGCGTGCGGCCCTGCTGCCCGGCCAAGTCCATATTGCGAGGATTGTTTTGCTCATGAATTACTCTCTTAGCCTCAATGCAGACTTAATAGATGCGGAATATCAAAAATGGAAATCGCACCCGGAGAGCGTGAGCCGCGAGTGGCGAATTTTCTTTGAGGGTTTTGAGCTTGCGGCCCGTCCCGGACAGGTGAGCGCGGGCTTTTGCGACAAGAACGAATTATTGAGGCAGCGCAGCGTACAGGAACTTATATATCGCTACCGCGATCTGGGGCACATTATGACCTGTCTGGACCCACTGGACAGATGCGCCGACACGCATACGCTGCTCGCCCTTTCGGGTTTCGGTCTCTCGGAGGAGGATCTTGACCGGCGTTTCTACACTCCGGCCACGCTGTTCCAGCAAGAGACATCGCTGAAGCAGATTATATCGGCGCTTCGAGAGACCTACTGCCGGTCGATCGGCGTTGAGTACATGCACATTCAGGACCCTGACGAGCGGCTTTGGCTCCAGGAGCGCATGGAACCATCGCGAAACAGACCCCTGTTCACTAAGGCCGAAAGACTTGGAATCCTCAATAAGCTCTGCCAGGCTACCCTTTTTGAGCACTTCCTCCACACCCGGTACGTCGGTCAGAAACGTTTCTCCCTGGAGGGGGCCGAGGTCATCATCCCGATGATTGAAACCCTCTTGAAACACGCCTGGCAGGGAGGCTGCCGCGAAATCCTTATGGGAATGGCGCACCGGGGACGCCTGAATATACAGGTAAACGTTCTAAATAAGCTCTATGAACATCTTTTCTGCGAATTCGAGGAGCATTATGACCCTGAGTCACTTTTCGGGTCCGGGGACGTTAAGTACCACAGAGGGTACATGGTCGACCTGGAGTTGGGTGGCGCCGGGCATTTGCTAGTATTGATCCCAAACAACCCGAGCCATCTGGAAGCGATTGACCCGGTGATCGAAGGATTGGCATACGCAAGACAGGAACAGATTGGAGAAAAAGGCCGCCAAGAGGTGCTTCCCGTTCTGATCCATGGGGATGCGGCCTTTGCAGGCCAGGGAGTTGTGGCCGAGACCCTCAACCTGTCACAGTTGCAAGGCTATTCTACCGGGGGGACGCTTCACCTGGTCATCAACAACCAGATCGGGTTTACCACGCTTCCCGAGCACGCTCGATCCACCCGGTATGCTACGGACATAGCCAAGATGCTCATGGTGCCGATCTTTCATGTACACGGCGAAGATCCTGAAGCGGCGCTTCACGTGGTGAAACTGGCGCTTGATTACCGGACGCAGTTTGCAAAGGACGTAGTAATCGACCTGGTTTGCTACAGGCGGTACGGGCACAACGAGGGAGACGAGCCTTATTACACTCAGCCCCAAATGTACGCCCGGATAAAGGACCGGCCCCCTGTCTACAAGATTTATTTCAATTCTTTGACAGAATCCCGGACCGCCTCCGAGGAGGAACTCAACCAGTACGTCAAGGGCATAAACGAGTGCATGGAACTCGCCTATTCGAGAGTGCACGAAAAGCTCTGTAAATTGCCCGAAGACAAATTTTACGACCTTTGGCCTGGAATAAGCCTCCAATATTCTCACGAACCCGTTGAGACAGGCGTTAACAGCGAAAAACTTCTGGAACTCGCCCGAAAACTGAATTCCTTCCCCGAAGGCTTTGCCGTTCACCCCCGTCTTGCAGGCATACTTGAAAGACGGCTCCGCAGAGTGCAGCAGGGTCAGGGCATTGACTGGGCCAACGCCGAAACACTTGCCTTCGCCTCGCTTGTGAGCGAAAACACTCCTGTCCGCCTCAGCGGACAGGACAGCGGCCGAGGCACTTTCAGCCAGAGACACAGTGTTCTGTTCGACATAAACACCGAAGAACACTACGTTCCCCTGAACAATCTTTCTGCCGGCCAGGCCCCGTTCATGGTCTACGACAGCATGCTCTCCGAGGAAGCGGTGCTTGCGTTTGAATACGGCTATTCACTGGCGGCCCCCAGCACCCTGACGATCTGGGAAGCCCAGTTCGGCGATTTCGCCAACAACGCCCAGCCGGTTTTCGATCAGTTCATATCGAGCGCCGAGTCCAAGTGGCATCGGCTCATCGGCCTGACGATCCTTTTGCCTCATGGTCTGGAGGGACAGGGACCCGAGCACTCGAGCGCTCGTATGGAGAGGTTCCTGCAGCTTTGCGCGGAGGATAACATGCAGGTTTGTTATCCGACCACGCCTGCACAGTATTTTCACCTGCTCCGCAGGCAGATGCGCAGAAATATTCGCAAGCCCCTGATCGTCTTTACTCCCAAAAGCCTCCTGAGGCTTCCCGAGGCGGTTTCTACCCTATCGGACCTCTCTTCAGGCTATTTCAGGGAAGTAATCGAAGACCCCGGGTTTGAAGATGCGCAGAAAATACTTTTTTGCAGCGGCAAAATATATTACGAGCTGATGGAAAAGCGAAAAGCATCCGGCGTGAAGGATAAGGCAATCCTGAGGGTCGAGCAGTTCTACCCCTTTCCCGACGCGCAACTGAGGGATGCTCTATCAAAATACTCCTCGGCGGCCGGGTTCTACTGGGTCCAGGAGGAGCCTGAAAACATGGGCGGATGGGATTTCATGCGATTCAGGATAAAAAGCCTGACCGGTCACGATCCAGCCTATATCGGAAGGGCTCCGGCGGCAAGCCCCGCTTCCGGCTACCTGGCCGCCTACAGACAAGAGCAGGCCATGCTGCTGGAAAAGGCGTTTGGGTCTTAACGTCTGATACCGGTTTGTGTTCAAGATTGAATTAATCGAAAAGAGCGGGGAAGTGACTTCCCCTGGTCCCCCCAGCCCCCGCAAGATTTGGCCGCGCGCGCAGACGCGCGCGGCCAAGCGCTCGGCGCCGGCGGCGGTTGCCCAGC
>Ga0116126_1000128_pt1 | contig 65116 bp, 52 predicted proteins | sample June2015DPH_16_5_FD_89730 | JGI IMG/M metagenome (GOLD analysis project Ga0116126, IMG submission 89730) | Peatland microbial communities from SPRUCE experiment site at the Marcell Experimental Forest, Minnesota, USA - June2015DPH_16_40 | ecosystem: Environmental > Terrestrial > Soil > Wetlands...
GAGCTGCAGGAAGCGATCGGGCACTACGAGCAGGCCCTGCAGATCAAACCCGGTTACGCCGAGGCGCATAACAATCTGGGAGCCGCCTTGATGGGACAGGGCGGGCTGCAGGAAGCGATCGGGCACTACGAGCAGGCGCTACGAATCAAGCCCGATTATGCCGAGGCGCACAACAATCTTGGGCTCGCCCTGGAGCGGGCAGGCAGGCTGCAGGAGGCGATGGAGCATTGGGAGCAAGCGCTGCGCATCAAGCCTGATTACGCCGAGGCGCATAACAATCTGGGAGCCGCCTTGATGGGACAGGGCGGGCTGCAGGAGGCGATTGGGCACTACGAGCAGGCGCTACGAATCAAGCCCGATTATGCCGAGGCACACAACAATCTGGCGCTCACGCTGGTCCAACTGGGCAGACTGCAGGAGGCGATGGAGCATTGGGAGCAAGCGCTGCGCATCAAGCCTGATTATGCCGACGCGCACAACAACTTGGGGGTCGCCTTGGAGCAGGCAGGCCGGGTGCAGGAGGCGATTGGGCACTACGAGCAGGCCCTGCGCACCAAGCCTGATTATGCCGACGCGCACTACAATCTGGGGGTCGCCTTGGAGCAAGCAGACCGGGTACAGGAGGCCATCCGGCATTACGAACAGACGCTGCGCATCAAGCCCGATTTCACCCAGGCGCAGAACGCGCTGGCACGACTGCAGGCTCGCCAGTAAGTGGCAACCCTCGGAAGTTAAAACCGCAAGGTTCGCAAACCGTCCAAAGCGCGGAGCCATTTTTTAACCCGCTGGGAATCAACGGAGGTTGCTCGCGGAGGGCGTCAAAGTTGTACGGTGCCGAGCACGCGACCCAATCGAAAGCTGTCGGAGAAAAGGACAGATTAAGATGTTGCGATTTGTATAGCATTATGCAGCATGATTGTTTAGGCTATCAGAATAAACAGATGAGTGTCTTTCCCAAGGCCTTACATCTGCCGCCGCCGGGGCGCCCACGCTGGGTTTGCCCGGAAAGCGCCCGGTTGGACCTTCTTTATCTGGCGTGGGGGCACCGGCAGTACGGTCAGAATCCGATTCCTGTGTCCCGCCATCCTGGCTGGCATTATGTGCTGATAAGTCGGGGCAAACCGACTTTGGTGCTCGGAAATGAGCAGAAGGTGTTGAACCCAGGTGATTTCCTGATAATCGATCCAGATTGCGCGAGCGGCTGGACAGATCGATCCGATGGCGTTTCTGAGCTGCTCGTCTGGATCTGGCGCACAAGCCCCATCTGTCGAGACTGCGCCGTAAAACAGCGGACGTATCGACAGTGGAGGATTGGCACGCAGTTGTGGCGAAAGCTGGAGCAGTTTCATGCGATGTGCCGACAGGAAGTCGAGCAGCCGGACGAATTGACCAATCTCGCACTCAAACAACTGCACTTGACGATCGATATCACCGTCGCTCGCCACATCCAAAACAAGTTTCGGCCCCCCGAACCATCTGTGCGGATCGAACTGGCTCTTCGCTGGATGGCACAGAACCTTGCCGCACCGAATCCTGTCAGTGCTCTATGCGAATATCTCCAGATTTCCCCAGCGACCGTCGTGCGGATGTTCCAAATGTATCATGGGGAGCCGCCAGCCGTGTATCATCAACGGCTGAAGATGAGGAAGGCGCAGGAGTTGTTGGAGACTGGCCGCCTTTCCGTCAAAGAGATTTCTCGCTCTCTGGGTTACAAGCACCCCAACGATTTCAGCCGGTCGTTCAGGCAGTTTGTCGGTTCGCGCCCGAAGGATGTCAGTAACAGTACGAGCAGACGCGAACGTTCACGACGACGGCAGTGAATTCTCAAATTCCTGTGGGCTCAAACGGCTCGTCCTGGCTGCATTTTCTGGGGTAGCGGGGCATTCATTCGACCGGTTCTTCCTCAAGGCAAACGGCTTACTTACAAGTCGAACGGTTGGACGATTGCCGACCCAAGCGTCGCAAAAAGGGGTGAATTTGGGATTGACAGAAGCCGGGGGTTTATGGTATCGATACCAACATTGAATCCGCAAGCCGTCGGTGATGGGTAGGCAAACTTCGAATAACGGGAGAAGCAGAAATGAAGAGGCGAATAGCAGTGTTTGTTGCGGCGATCTGTGTGATGGCCAGTTTTGCCAAGGCGCAAAACCTTCTTATCAATGGCGACTTCAGCAACCCGAGTTCCGACCAAGCGCCAACTTCGTGGAACCTTTGGTCGTGGCCCAATGACGGTAATGAATGGGTCAATCACCAAAGTGATTCCTCGAGCGAAGTTCCCGGCACGTGGTACATGGCCGTCGGGGGATCGGAGTGGAACTCTTGCAGCGCGGGGCTTTACCAGATCGTTAGCGCAACGGCGGGCGACACTTATACGCTCACCGTTGACAGCGGGGCGCAGGCTTGGTGGTCGCCAGAGGGCGAGATGAGGCTCTCCTTCTTGGATTCGAGCTCGGATGTGCTGACTCAGAACGTCTTAGTCACGGTCAACTATCCTGCCGATGATCAGGGGCAGCCCTGGGCCACCTATTCGCTCACCGCCCTGGCACCCGCCGGAACCGCTCAGGCGAAGGTCGAACTCGCCATGAACGGCGGAGGCGGAACTGTATGGTTTGACAATGCGGACCTGACGGCCGTCCCCGAGCCTTCGACGCTTGGCTTGGTTGGGTTCAGCTTGCTCGCTGCGGCACTGATCCGCCGGCGCAAATGAAGGAATGATGGGGTTTCAAGAACGACTCATCTCGTTGTTAGAGCGAGCCCTTGTTCATCCTCAGGGCTCGCTTTTTTCCGGGATGCTTTACTCATGCGGCGGGTTTTCGAGCCGGCCATTTCGGGACGGATTCAACTTTGCCTTGCAAGTGTCCCGATGAGGCGGTAGCGACGACTTCACAGATGAATGTTTCCCGACGAACATTCTTGAGCGGTTCGACGGCGGTTTCCATCCCGGGAATGGCCGAGACGGCCATTCCATTCTCGACAGGATATCTGGACGGCCGGCGCACGAAAGTGTGCAAACGCTTCCCCATTGTCGCCATGATGGTCGCGGCCTTGCTTGGGGTGCCGGCCGAAACTGCGCACGCCACAGCTGCAGCGGGCGACAATGTTTGTAACTCTCCGTACAATGGCGCTGCCTGGGTCACAGGGCAGAATGGGGGGAACGGCTTCGGTCCCTGGTCGCTGTTTCAAACGGGCGGCGGGACGGTGAGTTTCTTCGCGGACAGCGCTTCAGACAACGGCTACAACTGTTCCAGCGGGGGAGGAATCAACAGCAGTTGCGGCAAGTCTTGGGGCGCGTTTGCCAATAATGGGGCCGTCGCCAACGCCCGCCGCGCGTTCACGGGTTCGCCGAGCTCCTTGCAGCCGAACCAGAGTTTTGCATTCTCCATCGACAACGGCTATGTCGACAACAGCGGCGGGGCGGTCGGCGTGGCGCTGGAGAATTCCAGCAGCAACACTGTCTGGGAGTTCCTCTACGCGGGGGGCAACGCCACCGGCACATACTCGGTCAGGGACAATTCCGGGTCTCTCAACACCGGCATCAGCTACCTGGAAAGCGGGATGACGGTGGTCTTCACGCTTACTTCCGCCACGACGTATTCAGCGAGTATTACACCAGTTGGTGGCTCGACCACGACCATCACGGGGTCGCTGCAGAATCCAAGCGGAGGCCAGGGCATCAGTCAGTTTCGCTTCTACAACAACGAGCCGTTGAGCGGCAATGGCTGCAATTACAACTGCTTTCTGAATACGATCAGCGTGGGCTGCCCGACATTCACCGTGTCGGCGCCGACGAATCAGAGCGTGTGCGCGGGCAGTCCAGCCGCCTTTTCCATAACCGCAAATGGGGCCGCCACGCCCAGCCTTCAATGGCAGGTCAGTGCCGATGGCGGCAGCACTTGGAACCCCGTCAGCGGCGGCACCGGCGGGACAACTACGAATTACACCACCGCCGCGACGGTGGCGGGCGACAACGGCAAGATGTTCGACTGCACGGTAACGGACGCTTGTGGCAACTCACTGACCAGTTCCGTCGCCACACTCAGCGTCAGCACGAATGTCAGCATCGTCATGCAGCCGAGCGCTCAGACGGCTTATGTGGGCGGGACGGCCAGCTTTGCCGTAACCGCATCCGCCACCGCGTATCAATGGTACAAGGGGCCCGCGGGTAGCGGCCTGTCGTTGAGCAATGGGGGATCGATCAGCGGAGCGACGGGCGCCACCCTAAACCTGAGCGGTCTCGCGACGAATGACAACGGAGCGAACTTCTACGTTATCGTGAGCGGATGCGATGGGCCGCCACAAACGTCGACTGGCGCCACGTTGATAGTAACGGGTTTCGATCCGTTCCTGAAGGCCAGTGGCCTCAATATTCGCAACGGTCGAGGCAGCGGCGATATTATGCCCCTGCACGGCGCGAATCTCGGCGCCTGGCTGCTGATGGAAGGCTGGATGTGCCCCATGGACTCTTCGGGCCTCGCGGACAATTATTCCATGATCCAGACCCAAGACATCCGTTTCGGAGTTGCCACCGAGCAAAGCCTGATCAGGACCTACCAAACCACCTGGATTACCACCAATGACCTCGACAATATCCGGGCGTTGGGGATGAACTTGATCCGTGTGCCGTTCTGGTGGGCGGACGTCGAAACCCTGAGCGGCACGTGGCGCGCGGACGCGTTCGACAGGATGGACTGGGTCGTCAGCAATGCGTGGCAACGCGGAATCTACACGATTATCGACTTTCACGGTGTCCCCGGCGGGCAATCCACCGCGCCGTCCACCGGCCAGCAGAACTTGAACCAGTACTGGACTAGCACCAACGACCAGTACCAAACGGTGATGATCTGGTCGAATGTGGCGGGGCACTTCAATGGCAACCCGGCGGTCGCCGGGTACGACCTGATGAATGAGCCTGTCGGCGCGCCGACGCAAGCAGCGATCTGGACCATGTACAACAGTCTGTATCAGACAGTGCGGGCGGTGGATGCCGATCACATCTGCATCATGGAAGGAACCTGGAGCGGCACAGCCAGCAACGGTCAATCGTTAAACTGGCAGTGGGACGTCCTGCCGGCTCCTTCAGTATACAACTGGAGCAACGTTGTGTACTCGATGCATGCCTATCCGGGCACCACGACGTACAGTGGCGTGCAAACCGAGGTCGACAAGCAGGTCAATGACTTTCAGAGCCATCAGTCGTGGAATGTCCCGGACCTCATCGGCGAGTTTCAAGCTTACGGAACCCCCGCTTCCTGGCAATACGCCGTGACGCAGTTCAATACGAACGGGATGAGCTGGGCCAATTGGGCGTATAAAGCCAGCAATGGCACTGTCGGAAACTCCTGGGGCATTTATGATCCCATTAGCAGCCAGATTCCTGTGCCCAATATACAAAACGATTCTTCGAGCACCATTTCCAATGATTGGTCTCAATGGAGCACCCTATCGGCGTTCGGTATTACGTCCTACCTTCAGCAATATCTTGGGGAGCCACTCGCCGTTGCGGATTCGCACACGGCCACTTCCGGAGTGACGTTGGTCGTCAATGCCGGCTCGGGCGTGCTGGCCAACGACATCGACATCAATAAAGGCCAGTCCGGCATCCAACTTCAGGCGGTATTGGTGAACGGGCCATCCAACGGCCAGTTGAGCCTGAATACGAATGGCTCGTTCTCCTACATTCCCAATCCCGGCTTTACCGGGATCGATACGTTTCGGTACAGGGTTTATGATAACTACGCGTATTCGGTGAACATCGCCCCGGTGGTGATCCAGGTCGCCCCAGCGCCCGTTCCTGCGGCCCCGACGGGCCTGACGGCGAACGCCGGCGACGGCTGGGTGTCTCTCAATTGGGACAGTTCCCTGGCCAATGGCTACAACGTCTATCGGACAACCGTCAGCGGCGGACCGTACACGCAGGTGGCGAATGGACTCTCCAGCATCGCGTATTCGGACTATAGCGTTATTGACGGGACAACATATTATTACGTGGTCACCGCGTTCAATTCTTACGGAGAAAGCTCGAACTCGACCGAGGTAAGCGCGACGCCTCTGTCGGCCTACCAGCAGTGGCAGATTCAGTACTTTCACAGCATTACCAATCCTGCGGGTGCCGCCAATGTGGATGCTGACGGTGATGGTTTCTCCAATCTGCAGAAATTTCTGGCTGGCATCGATCCGACCAATCCCGCGGCATCATTTCGCATCACAAGCATCGTGCAGACTGGCGCCGATGTGGTCATCAGTTGGATGTCTGGATTCGGTGTGACCAACGCACTACAGATGACCCCGGGCGACGGAAGCGGCGGCTACGACACCAATAACTTCGCTGACATCTTCACGGTCACCAACACCACGGGAGTGATTACCAACTACCTTGACAGCGGTGTGATGACGAATGCGCCCGTGCGCTACTACCGCGTCCGGGTAGTGCCCTGAGCGCGGTCGCCCCATGCACTTGTTGACCCGTCAAGCCCTGGCCATTTTCATCCTGTGGGCGACGACGCTTCCGCTGGTTTTCACACCAGCGGCGCTCGCTGCGTCTGAACTTGAATTCCTTCACCAGCAGGGGACCAGCATCGCCGGCGAGAACGGGGCCGTGTGCCTGAAGGGAGTTAACCTGGGCAACTGGCTTCTGAATGAAATGTGGATGATGGAAATGTGGCGCCCGGGCGACCCGAAGGACCAATGGCAGATGGAAGAACTGCTGACACAACGTTTCGGTGCGCAGGAGAAGGACCGTCTCCTGGATGTCTTTCGCGAGAATTGGGTTCACCCGCGGGATTTCGCAATCATCAAGTCCTGGGGGTTCAACGTGATACGCCTGCCCTTCAACTATACGTTGCTTCAGGACGACGCCACGCCGGACCGGCTTCGTCCAGACGCCTTTCGCTGGCTGGATCGCGCCATCGAAATGGCCACGAGGGCGGGTGTTTATGTGATTCTCGACATGCACGGCGCCCCGGGCGGTCAGAGCACCGACCAATGCACCGGTCACGGCGGTCAAAACAAACTTTGGGACCTTGAGAACCGGAAGCGCACCGCGTTCCTGTGGAGAAAAATCGCCGAGCACTATCAACACTCTCCGACGATTGCCGCCTATGATTTGCTGAATGAGCCGTATTTCAATTACAAGGGTGAAAATGATGACGCCACGCTTCTCGACACGATGGATGAATTGGTCCGCGCCATTCGGGAAGTCGACCCAAGACACCTGATCTTTTGCGCGGGATCGCTGCGCGGAATTGGGATGTATGGGCCTCCGTCTTCGCGGGGCTGGGAAAACGTGGGTTACACCGAGCACTTTTATCCGGGCGTATATGGCGGCGAGCGGACAACGGACACCCATGCCCGGTTTCTCAGCCGCGATTTGCGAGCCAAAGCCGAATTGCTCCGGCGCTGGAAGGCGCCGTTTCTGGCGGGGGAGTTCAATGTGGTCTACGACAAGGCCGGTGGCGCCGCGATGATGCGACGCTACTACGACGTCTTTGCCGGGTACGGCTGGGCGGCGGCCATGTGGACTTACAAGATGGTCAAACACGATGGCGGCCGTCATCCGGATAATTGGTACATGGTCACGAACCGCGATCCACTGTCCATCCCCGAGTTTCGCACCGCCTCGAGGGACGAGATCGAAAGCTTTTTCAAGACGTTGGGCACAATGGAGTACGCTCAGGATGAGGGGTTGCGAGCCGCCTTGACGAGCCGTAACGCGCCGGTGTTGGCGCTACGCGAGTACCCGATCATTTCCTGGCCAGCCCCGCAAGACACGCTGATGGATGGCTGGAACAGCGTCGATCTGGGCAATCCGTTGCTCACAGGAGGACAACGCGTACTCGCCGGGACCGGGGTCGAGCTATTCGGCGGCGGGCGCGACGTGTTCGAGGGAAACGACGAATGTCATTTCGTGTGGCGAGAAGCGGGGGATCATTTTGACCTTGGCGCGAGTGTGACTCCGCCGTTTGACACGCACACCTACGCCAAGGCTGGACTCATGTATCGTACCAGTCTGAAGGCCGACGCGCCGATCGCCATGGTATGCCTGCTTCCCGACGGCACCTGTACGTTCGCGTTTCGGCGGCAGGCGGGAGCGCGCATTACGGAAACTCGCCTGCTGTTTTCCGGCAAAGCACAAGCGCTTCGCCTGGTCCGCGACCGCGCACATTTTGAAGCCACTGCGGTGGATCGCGCCGGCAAACCGCTGGCCACGCAGTCCGCAGACATGCCGGAGTTCGTGGCGGCGAAAGGTCAGGCCGGGATCTTTGTGCTGAGCCATGAACCGATGCTCCTCAGCCAGGCTTCTTTCACCAACATTGAATTCCACCGGTAGCAACCGACAGACACGAGACTGCCACGAACAGATTTTCAGGATGCCTTCATCGAAGGCCTCTCGATAACGGGCATCAAGAGGCCGGGCTGTGCTCCGAAAGGTTGACATCGCGACGTGCAAGAGTTAAACGAGGTTGATATGCGAGCCCGACGCACTGGCAAGGTAACCATGAGCGACATTGCCCGGGCCACCGGTCTTTCCCCGATGACCGTCTCGCGTGTGCTCGGTACGAAAGGTTCCGTATCGAAAACGAAACGGAAGCTCGTACTGGCGGCTGCCAAGCGTTTGAACTATCACGTGGACATTGTGGCGCGGCAGTTGCGGGCCAAGCATACATTTCAGTTGGGCGTAGTGGCCCCGTTTCAAGGACTGGTGGGGACGTTTTATTTTGGCCGTATTTTGCAGGGGATCCAACAGGTTTTGACGGGAACGGATTACCACATCGCCCTGTTTGACAGCCGTTCCGAGGATTTTAACGACATTCGGAAGTGCGCGGACCTCTGCCATGAACGGCGGGTTGGGGGATTGATTGTCGTTGCGCCGGAGTTGAGCGCGCGATTTCCCCAGGCCTTTGCCAATCTGCAGATGCCGATCATTATCGTGGGCAGTACCACCAGCCACCGCTCGCTGAGTTTCGTGGACGTCGATAACTATGACGGGGCGCGAGTGATGACCGAGCACCTCATACACCTTGGTCACACGAAGATCGGTTTCATCGGAGGCCGGAGCGATCTGCAGGATGCGTTGCAGCGGGAATCGGGTTTTCGGGAAACGCTGGCCAAGCATCATTTGCCCGTGCTGGACGAATGGGTGGAGCAGGGGGAATACGAAACCAGAAAGGCCTTCCACATTTCCATGAGCCTGCTGGCCAAGAACAATCGTCCGACGGCCATCTTCGCCGCGAACGATGAGATGGCCTACGGGGTAATCGATGCCGCCCGCGTCCTGGGTCTCCAGGTTCCCGAGGATCTTTCGGTGGGCGGATTCGACGACCTCGACGCGTCGGCGGAGTTTGTGCCCGCGCTGACGACGGTCGCGCAACCCATGCTGGAACTGGGGCAAGTGGCCGCGCGTTATCTGCTGGACGTGTTGAATCTCCCGAAGCGCCCGGGAATTTTGCACAAACGGTTGCCCGCGCGGCTGGTGACACGTTCCTCAACGGCTCCGCCGAGCAGCGCGCCCCGGGCGTTGGAAGCCGACACCAAGCGGTTGAAGATCATTGGTTGAGAAAACTGATGGCCGAGACAGCAGACTATATCCAGACGTTGCAGGCTGCTATCCGGAAAGCCTATGACGGCGAAGCCAGGCACGCCGGCTCGGTGCCTGTGCGTGAAGTGTTACAGGGCAAGACCGTTTGGGACAGTGTAGTTGAAGTGTTTGATTTGATTAAGCACCCCCTGGCGAGACGTGCTTACGCTTGGGGCCATGCCATGCGGGATACGGGCAATGAAACCCGCGTTGTGACCATCTTGGGTATGTCGCCTGTGGATTCACCGCGCAAGGCGGTGCAAATGTCTATTCTTAGTGGCATCAAGAGTCGGCAAGACCACTCGTATTGGAGATCGGACACTTGGCGTTCGTAAAATGCAAGGAATGCGGCGGCCCGATCAATGTCACCGCCTTTCGATGTTCTGGTTGCGGCTATATTAGCCATGTAATCCGTCGCTTGGCGTGGGCAGTGGTGATCATTCTTTTCTTAGGATGCGTCACCGCCTATGTCATTTACAAGCACCGGCTCCCGCGACCCACGCTTTCAAATTAGGGCAACGCCCCCCGCAGGACGACTTGACAAGCTGCGCGGGGTATGGTATCGATACCAGTCTTCGGTTCGGAGGAAGCACATTGGTACGGGCACCGACTAAAACTGCCTCTCGAATGGCAGCGTTGCCAGCACGGCAACGTTGGAACAGCCAGCGCGCGGGCCTGGTGGGAGTCGTCACCCCGTTCGGCGGATTGGCGGGGACGTATTATTTCGGCCAGGTTCTTCAGGGGGTCCAACAGGCGTTATCCGGGACGGGATTCCACATGGCGCTGTTTGACAGTCAGTCCAAGGAATTCGCCGATCGGGAAAAGCGCGCCGATTTTTGCCGGGAAGCGCGAGTGGATGGATTGATCGTCCTGGCCCCCGGGCGGGACGATGTTTTCCCGGCGACTTGCGCCCACCTGAAAATGCCGGTCGTGGTCGTGGGCCGATCCTGCGACGATGGGTCGTTCAACTATGTTGACGTGGACAACTTTGGCGCCGCGAGCGCCATGACCAGGTATTTGATTCGTTTGGGACACAAGAAGATCGGTTTTCTCCGCGGCCCCAGTGACCGGCGGGACGCTGCCGAACGTGAGCTGGCATTCCGCAAAGCCCTGGCGTCGCATCATCTACCCGTGCTGGAGAAGTGGATTGTGCAAGGGGATTACGAAACGCGGAAGGCATTCCACATCGCCGTAACCTTGCTGGCCAAGGAACACCGGCCGACAGCGATTTTTGCGTCCAATGACCTGATGGCGTACGGGACCATTGACGCGGCGCGAATGTTGGGGCTTACCGTGCCAGAGGACGTTTCGGTAGCCGGGTTTGACGATTTGGAAGGTTCGGCAGTATTCGTGCCGCCGCTGACGACGGCCGCGCAGCCGATGAAGCAACTCGGGCACCGGGCCGCCAGCCATCTACTTGACTGTCTGGCCACTGGCCAGGCGCGCGTAACGCATCATCAGAGGCTATCGGCCCAACTGATCATTCGGGCGTCCACGGCGCCGCCCTCGCGGTGCCCGAACAAAGCGGAGCCAGGGCGGTGGGATGGTGGCGGGGAACGGGTGCACCGGCTGAACTAAGGCTGGGAAATGGGTGAAATTGGGGTTGACAACGGGGCTGGTTTTTGGTATCGATACCAAAGCTTCGGGACAACACAATTCCGGGTGAACGGAAGGAGAGCGGGCAGTGAAAAACAATCAGATTGGCGCAACTTTGAGGCGAACAATTCTCGGCATGGCAAATGCGACTCGACCAACCATGACATTCCGTCGCAACAGCAAATTCCGTGTGGCAAAGCGACTGGCGGGCGTCCTGCTGGTGGTGTTTCTGGCGTTGGCTTCCAGCCAGGCCGACCTGTTGACGTACGACGGTTTCAACTACTACCCCGTCGAACTTGAGGGACAGAACGGGTACACGAATTATTGGACAACCTATTGGGGGCAATTCCTCGGTGACCAGACGACCTATGGCGTGACCAACGTGGCCCTTTCCGATCCCAGCGGATTGCTGTACACCACGCCGAACAGTGTGTTTACGACCGGGGGATTTCAAGGACGATTTTTCACGAATGGGAATGGTTGGGCGTATCTGGGCTCGACCAATTACTGGAGTATTCTCATCCGACCCAACAACACGCCGACGTCAACCAACTATTACGGCTTGCAGATCTTCAGCAATAACCAGAACACTGGCAACGGAGTCGATCTGTTTGTGGGCAAGACCGGCGACGGTCCCAACTGGGGGATGCAGGCCGGAGAGGGGACGAATGCATTTTCCAGTGTGCCGGCGACGGCCAACCAGACCGTGTTGCTGGTCGTGCGCGTGGTCTTCTCGTCACAACAATTTGTGCCGGACGTTTTCAATCTGTATGTGAATCCGACGCCGGGCAATCCCGAGCCGGTCACGCCGGATGCGACGATCACTAACGACATCGGCACCCAGAACGGCATCGCCCTGAACACGGGTAACGGAGGCGCGGCCAGTTTCGCTCAAATCCGCATCGGCAGTACGTTTGCCTCGGTGACTCCGACAACGTCGACGATTGATCCAAACATCAGAGCCTACGAACCATTCGATTACAGCAACATCCAGACGCTCGATGGCTTGGGTGGGGGCTACGGTTGGGACAATGTCAGTTGGGGGCAGGGCCTCGGCGGCGCCACCAGCTACAGCATTACCGCGGGCAGCCTTACCGATCCATCGGGCTTGCTGGTGACCAGCGGAAACAAGGTGACCACCACGGGCGGTGACGCGGGGCGCTGGAATCTATTCCCGGGTTTCGGCACGCCGGGTTCGACTGCGTACTGGAGTGTTCTGATCCGGCCTGAGAACACGCCCAATACGACCAACTATTACGGTTTGGACATATACGCTTCCGCGGGGGACGCCGGTGTGATCGCTGGCAAGAATGGTTCCGGCCTGAACTGGGGTTTGGAAGCCGGACCTGGCACAGATGCGTACTCCAGCGTCGCTTGCGTCCTCAGCCAGACCGTGTTTCTGGTCGTACGCGGTGATTTTGGCTCGAGCAGCGACACCTTCCGTTTGTATGTGAACCCGACGCCCGGCGCCCCAGAACCGGCGACGGCGGATGCGACCCTATCGGACTTTATTGGCACGCAGAACGGAATTAGCTTCACTACCGGCAACGGAGGCGCGGCCAGTTTCGATGAAATCCGCATAGGCACAAACTACGCGGACGTGACGCCGTCGGTGCCAGTGATCGTCACGAACGCGTTCAACATCGTGTCCATTGCGGTCACGAATACTGTTCCGTACCCGGGCATCTTCCTGAAGTGGGCGACCACGGGGGGCAACACAAACGTGGTGCAAGCCACCTCTGGCGCCAACGGCAGCTACAACACGAATGGTTTCGCCAATATCAGCGCGCAAATGGTCATTCCCGGCAGTGGCGTCGTGACGCAAAGCTTCACGGATGCGTCCGCGGCGACGAACCGACCGGCGCGCTACTATCGGGTGTTGCAGGTGCCGTAGCTTGACACAGGAACAAATTGGGAGCGCGACCGTCACGAGATTACAGGCATAGCAACACGAAACAACAACGCCTGCGTTCACGACTCGGTGAAGCACTCGTCGGTCGCGCTCCAAATATTGAAGCCGGTGCAATGAAACAGCGCTCCACAATTCAAATCCGCAACCAATTGTTCCCCACGCCGTCATTTCGGAACCGTTGATCAACTGCGAGCTTACAATGCCACCACTCATCACATCAGCCAATCTGACCAGCCGCCCCGCCCGTCCTCTGAATCGCGGGAGGCACGAAAAGCCCCGACAGGCGTATGCATTCCCCAAGAATTTCGTCTGGGGTGCGTCGACGGCCGCCGCCCAGATCGAGGGTGCCGCGTTCGATGACGGAAAGGGCGAGTCGATCTGGGATCGACTGGCCGAGACGCGCAAGATTGATACGCCGGCGGTGGCGTGCGACCATTACCACCGCTACCATGAAGACGCAGCCTTGCTCAAAACACTCGGCATTACGAACTATCGGTTGTCGGTGTCGTGGCCGCGGATCTTCCCCAAGGGAGACGGCGAGGTGAACGTCCCAGGGCTTGATTTCTATGACCGTCTGATCGACGCGTTGCTGGTCAACGGGGTGACGCCGTGGGTGACGCTGTATCATTGGGACCTGCCCCAGGCACTGGAAGACCGGGGAGGCTGGCGTGTCCGGTCCACGGCCGAGGCGTTTGGGCGGTACGCGACATTTGTGGTCCAGCGGCTTGGCGATCGGGTCAAGAATTGGATGTCGTTAAACGAAATCCTGCGGTTCGTGCCGGCCGGCTACGCGTACGGCCAGGATGCGCCCGGGGCGATGGAACCGCCGGGGGTGATCAATCAGATTTATCATCACACGCTTCTGGCCCACGGATACGCCGTCGATGCGGTGCGGCGGTTCGGCGGGAGAGGCGCGCGGATTGGACTGGCGCATAATCCGCCGACGCCGGTGCCGGTCACCGAAACAAAGGGGGACATTGAGGCCGCCCGCTCCGAGTACATCCAGGGCACCGAACAGCTTCTCGGGCCCCTCTACCTCGGAGCCTACCCGGAAGCATTCCTGAAAGAGGCCGGCGAAGACGGGCCGAAAGTGGAACCGGGCGATCTGGATTTGATTTCGCAGAGAACAGATTTCCTGGGGCTGAACGTTTACTTTGGCGAATTTGTGCGTCGTGGAACGAATGGCCGGGCGGAAAGGATGGCGCTTCCGTGCCAGTATCCCAAGGCGGATATCTCCTGGCTCAGCATCGTGCCGCAAGCCATGTATTGGGCGGTGCGGCACGCGCACGAAGCGTACGGGGTCAAGACGTTTTACATTACCGAAAACGGGGCGCCGTACTTCGATCGGGTATTGGCGAACGGGGAGATTCACGACCTGGCGCGACGGGAGTTTCTCCGGAATCACCTGATCTCACTGCATCGCGCCATTCACGAAGGCTTCGATGTGCGGGGATACTTTGTGTGGTCACTCATCGACAATTACGAATGGACGGAAGGATACAACCGGCGGTTTGGGATTGTGCACGTCGATTACAAGACGCTTCAGCGAACCCCCAAACTGAGCGGCTACTGGTATTCGAAGGTCATTGAATCGAATGCGGTCATCTAGGTAACGATCATAAATTGGGCGAAATGCGATCCGTGAGGGCAAAGCGCGAGAGGGCAACAGGATTCACGTTGATCGAATTGCTGGTGGTCATCGCCATCATCGGCATTCTGGCGGCGATGCTGTTGCCGGCACTGGGCAAAGCGCGCAAGTCGGCCCAACGCGCGGCTTGCCTGAACAATGTGAAACAAATCACGATGGCGTGCGTCATGTACGCCAATGACAACGACGAATGCCTGCCGTTCGGTGTCACGTTTTCCGGGGATGTTGGCACGTACATACCGTCTGACGGCGCCCCGGATCCGTATCTTCAGGATATCATTGGGGCTCAAATCGCCAACATGACGAATCATATTACGCAGATCTTTAAATGTACGAATGCGCAGATCATTCCGAATGCGGGCGATCCGAATTGGCTGAGAGAGACAAACGCATGCGATTATCGCTACAACTGTTACTGGGCCTGTCATGATGCCCGATACCCTCTGCCCCATGGAACCTACCCGGGCCGACGGCTTAGCAGCGTCCCGACCCCCGCCGCCGCCATATTGATTTCAGACATGGCGTGGTCGAATTGGCAGCCGGGCTGGCTGCCGCACGACGGTCTAAATTGCGGATACGTCGATGGCCATGCGGAGTGGGTCATGAGCGAGAATTTCTTTAGGCTGAATACAGGAGGTGACCTGTACTCCGCGTTTTACTCCACCGGTTGGGAGTAAACTGGCGGCGCGGTGCGGTGAGCTGCAACAAAGCTGAAGCGGCGAAGTGCGTTGCGTTGGAAGACGTGTGAGTCTCCATGCGAAGTGACCTCGACTTTAGGCTGACTTTGCAAGGAAAGGTGGCCGTTTCGAGCCCCGTCACTCCCGCCAGTTTCAAACGAGCGTGAGCGACTGAACTGCAGCGGCTTGCGCTTTTTTGATCGGCCCCCCGGTTCCATCCATACTCCAATGCAGACCATCGCCCGTTTGGGGGGCATTTTGCCTCCGTGGGGTGCGTGCCGGGGGTGATAGTTTTGGGGCGGCGTTGAAGGCCGGTTTCGGGGAGTCTGTGGCGGCTAAAAATAGCAGATTAACGAGGCTCCGTCTTCGGTTGTTCGTTCGGATGTTCCAAATAATAAACACAACGGCGATAACTTTCGACTTTCCCTGCTTGCCATTGGGCCATATACTCGACCGACAGAGGTCAGGAAATGCCGGACGTTTTCTTCAAATGCGAGGCATGCGGCAGACATTTCGTCGCCGATGATGCGGGTGCTGGACTGATAATCGACTGTCCCGACTGCAACACGCCAACGACGATCCCCGAAATAGCAACGACCGGAAAATGTCCTCGATGCAGGTATCGACTGAAGTTCTCTCCGGAGATACGGGGAGAGTCGGTGCATTGTCCGGCCTGTCATGGAGAAGTTCGTCTGCCCGGCCAGCGTTATCCCACCATTTGTCCGCAATGCGGAGCCGGTTGGGTCCCGCCATTACACCGTTGCCAAAGTTGTTCCTACAGCATGGACAACGCCGGAATACCGATGCTCACCGCTGACTGACCGCCTCATCCGAGGGCTTCGGAGAACCGCGACGCTGGTCACACAGTACCAGAACGGTAATCGAGCACGGGGACAGTCTTTGGCCCGGCCCCTTTGGAAACGAGCTTATTATGGATAGTCCCTCGTTGGCTCTAATGGCGACGACGTATCAGGCCGGCGCCGCCGAGCAAGCCCACGATTACGAGCGCGATGCTCGAAGGCTCCGGAACCGGGATCGTGGTGACAAGCGCGTCCGAACCAGCACCCAGATTCGGATCAGTAATCGTACCAGTGCTGTAGGACCCAACGATGATGACAAGGCCCGGGTCGCCGGTATCAAGGTCGACCGCGCCGTAATCAACGCCCGGGAACTTCCAGCTCGGATTGGTGACCAAGGCGTTGCCTGAGCCCACCTCGAGGTAGATTTGAGCGCCGAAGAAGCCAGCGCCAGAGCCAAAGCTCGGCTCCGTGAAAGTCCCATCATAGTCAGTACCCTCGCCAACTTTTGCGGTACCGCCTGGGTCGGAGTCTATGTCGACCCCAGCAGACCAGAGAGTAAACCCGGCAAGGTCACCAGTTGTGTCCGAACCGATCTTGACCACAGTGCCCTGAGGCAAAAGTGTCAGGCCATCGCTATACGTCAGAAACGGACCGCCTTCGTCACCCCAACCGACCGTTATTGCATTGGCCTGGTATGCCCATCCAACGATCGCGGCCACTGCCGCGGCTACTGCATATTTCGTGAATTGTCTCGTTGTTCGTTCCCCTCCCGGTTGTTTGTTCCATCCTCTTCTATGATTGTCGTTGCTATTGTTTCCGTTTTTAGATTTGTCTGCGGTTTGGAATGTCGACTCCATTGCCGATGCTCCCGCCCCATTTCTGACAGGTCATTGAGCGTCACGACGGTTTGCGAACGGGTTGGGAACCGTTGTAGCGTGGAAATCTCGGACGGCAGCAGGAACAGGTTTGCTTTCATAAAGAAAGCCCTTCCGCTTGACGGTCGGAATCATACGAAATGCGAGACGCAATTACGAGACAATGCAGGTAAAAGCTGGGTAAAAAGTCGGTCTAGGAGCGCCTGACGGAGCGGGAGCGTTAGTGGCAACGGCTATGGCAATGGTTTGGCTCCCATGAACTTATCGTCTTTCCAAACGCCGTCTTCGACCTTGCCACTTGGATAGGTCATTTTGCCAGTCCCGTCCATTTTCCCATCACGGAACTGACCGACGTATTTGCGACCATCTGAATATGTGAGCGTACCTTGGCCATTCGGCAGGTCATTCCTAAACTCTCCATCGTACTCAAACTCTCCGACGAACCTAACCTCTCCACCGTGCTTCTTCCCGCCGGGCCATGTCAGCGTCCCCCGGCCATTCGACTTGCCATCCTTGAACTCTCCAACGTACTTCAACCCATCTGGCCACGTGAACGTCCCCTGGCCATTCGGCTTCCCATCTTTGACCTCGCCAACGTACTTCGTCCCATCCGGAAATGTGTACGTCCCCTGGCCATTTCGGCCGCCGCATCCCGAGAGGGATACGCACAGGAACGAAATGGAGATCATTGCGCCCCAAAAGAGGCTCAGTCGCTTCATCGTCGGCTCCGGTTCGGACTGCTATGGCGAGCTTGAGCCCCCCATGAACGCGCCGTCCTTCCACACGCCTTGCTGGACTGCACCGTCTGGGGAGGTCATTTTGCCACCCCCGTCCATTTTGCCATCCTTGAATTGACCAATGTACCTGCGCCCATCTGAATACTTGAGAATCCCCTGGCCATTCGGCTTGCCATCCTTAAACTCTCCAAGGTACCTTGCCCCATCTGGCCACGTAAAAGTTCCCTGGTCATTGTACTTGCCATCCTTGATCTCTCCGACGTACTTGCGTCCATCCGTCCACGTGTACGTCCCTTGGCCATTCGGCAGGTCATTCCCGAACTTGCCCTCGAACTTGCTTCCATCCGGAAACGTCATCGTCCCCTGGCCATTCCGTTTGCCATCCCTGAATTCGCCAATGTACTCGCCTCCAGTTGCATACGTGAATGTTCCCCGCCCTTCGTACAATTCATTCTTGAACTCTCCAACATACTTCGACCCATCCGGCCGCGTGAGCGTCCCCTGGCCGTTCATCTTGCCATCCTTGACCCCGCCAACATACTTCGACCCATTTGGAAACGTGACGGTCCCCTGGCCGTTGGGCTCCCCATCCCGAAACCCTCCAACGTACTCCGCCCCATCTGGCCACGTCTCCGTCCCTTGCCCATTCGGCTGACCGTCCTTCATCTCTCCAACATACTTGGCTCCGTCGGGCAGCGTATTGGTAATTTGACCCCAGCAAACGAAAACGCACAGCAAGGGCAGGGTGATTATTGCTGTAAGAACGTGTCGCAGTCGCTTCATCGTCGGCTCCGGTTCGGGCGGCTTCTCATGGCCCCTTGTACCACTGCCTCGAATTTGCTTCAAGCCTTGCCGATATTCCGCTACCAGCGGGAGGCCGATCCCCTGACGCATTTGGGCAAATGGGAACCCAAAAGAGCATTCCGGAAAACCGGGTCGCCCGCCCGCGTTCAGGCGATGAACTGGCACCCAAAGGCCCGACGACGCCGTCGCGGCTACTGGTTGACGTGGACGATCTTTGCCGGCGGAAACCCGTTGAACCACGTCGAGGAAGCCGCGCTGTAGGCGCCGATGTTTTCGCTATACAGCAGGTCACCGAGCTCAAGATCGGCGGGCAACTCCTCGGCCATTGAAACCACGTCCAGCGCGTCGCAGGTCGGGCCAAACACCGAGCAAATCTGCGTCGCGCCTTTCCGGAAGGCCTTGAGATGGTAGTGGCAGTGGTCGAAGATGACGCCCGAGAAGGTGTGGTAGACGCCGTCGTTGATGTAGTAGCACAGCTTGCCGTCGCGAATGGTCTTGCCGATGATCTTCGAGACCGCGATACCGGCCGTGGCCACCATGAAGCGCCCCGGCTCGGCCAGGACTTGAATCTCTTTCGGGAAAAGCCGGTCAATTTCGCGGTTCAGAATCTTCGCCAGCTCGCCGAACGGTCTGACCGTGGCGTCATACGGCGCGGGGAAGCCCCCGCCGATGTCCAGCAGGTTCATCTTGGTGTAGCCGCGGGAGCGCGCTTCCTTGAAGATATTCGCGGCCAGGTTGATAGCTTGGACGTAGTTCTGAAAGTTGGTCGTCTGGCTGCCGACGTGGAAACTCAGGCCCTCCACGACCAACCCCGCCCTGTCGGCCGCCAGAATAAGATCAACCGCCTCTCCCGGGGCCGCGCCGAATTTTGAAGAGAGCTCGACCATCGCACCGGTATTCGGCACTTTGAGCCGCAGCGCCAGCCCGGCGTGTGGGGCGTACTTCTTGATCTTGTTGATCTCCTCATAGTTATCGTACGTCACCAGCGGCCGATACCGGTCAAGTTCCTGAAGGGTTTCGTTGGCCTTGATCGGATTGGCATAAATGATCTTGTCCCAGATCCAATCCTGCCGCTGCCGGGCCGGCATGTCCTTGATGTACTCGTGGACGATCATGAACTCCGGCATCGAAGCCACGTCGAAACTCGCGCCCGCTTCGTACAGCGTCTTGACGATGGCAGGGTCCGGGTTGGCTTTGACGGCGTAGTAGGCCTGCACGCGCGGCAGGTATTCCTTGAACGTGGCGTAGTTGCGCCGCAAGGCGTCGTGGTCCACGATAAACAGCGGCGTGCCGTGCTTCTTGGCCAGGTTCTTCAGCGTGCTTCGCGAAACCATCCTAATCTCCGTCCGTGATGAGAAAGTTCTTGAACTGCCACGGATCGTCCCAATCAACCGCCGGATTGTTGTGCCCTTGGAACGCGTTCGTGTAATGCTTCAACGGCGTCCAGTCGACCGGCTTGGAGATCCACCGGCCGAGATAGGGCTTGGAGATCTTTAGGACGTAGTCGTGCGGGAGATCGTCGGGCACGCACACGCCTTGGGCCGGATTCTCGATCATCCACATCCCGGCGGCCACGACGGAAATCGCCACCTGCATGGTCGTGGCGTTCTGGTGCGGTACCAGGCGCCGCGATTCCTCGATGCTGAGGTCGCTGCCAATCCACCACGCGTTGTAGCTGTGACCCATCAACAGCGCGCCGAGAATGTCCGCGCCGCCGGTGATCTCGTCGTTCATGATCCGCTGCTTCTCTTGGAGCTTGTAATCGTAGCCGCGCAATTCATTGAGCGAGGCAATCGCGCAGTCGCAGGGGCAATACGCGTAGTGCACCGTCGGACGGTAAATCGGTTTGCCGTCCTGCCGCACGGTCAGCCGGTCGGAAATGGTGAACGCCTCGCCGTGTCGCACCACCATGCCGTGGATGCAATAGTTGGGCACCCACGACGTGACCCAGGTGTTGATGCCCATGCGGGCGAGGCAGATTTGATTGCGCGGGCCTTCCGCGTGCTCGTAGGCGAGCGCGGGCAGTTCCTTCTCATGCGTCCCCCAGCCCATCTCCGCGGTCGTCGTGCCCTCCTCGCGGAAACCTTCGACGCTCCAGGTGTTCACGAACTCATCCACCTGCTTCGGCTGGTCGGTAACCTGCGTGTCGCGCTCGCTGCAATGGATCACCTTGACCCCAAGCTTCATCGCCAGCCGATTGAACGAGCGATCCTTGGTGAACTGCCGGATTTCCTCCGCGTCCAAACCGTTGGCCTTCCGGTCCGTGATGAGCCGCCGTCCGATGTCAATCAACCCTTGCTTGACAAAATGCGAGATGAGGCCCGGATTCGCACCGTGCTCCAGCACCGCCGTCGGGCCCGGCTCGCCCCACTTCGCGATCAGGCGGCGGACGTTCATGTGGCGCCAGTACAACGTGCGCTCGCTCGGGGGCTTGTTCTGCGCGCCTTCGTACGGATCCCAGACTTCGACCGAGGTGTTGACGTACAGCACGCCAGTATCGTGACACCACTGCAGGATTTCGCAGGCGTCAATATTCCACGCCAGATCAATGAGGACGTCGCCGGCGCTGACATGTCGGCCCAGCAGGCTGCCGAGGTTGTCCCGCGTGACGCGTTTGCGCACGAACCGCACGCCCCGCTTCAACCACGGCCGCAGCAGTTCGCGCCGATCCTCGAAATCCATGACCGTGATGTTCTGGCACGGCACATGGATATGTTTCACCAGGATCGGCAGCGTGCACTGGGCCACCGCCCCATAACCGACAAAGAGAATTCGATTCCCGAATTGGACCATTTTCCTTCTCCAAAAAACTCCAGGCGCAGGACTCTGTCCGAAACACCGGTGTGTGACAAGCGTTTTTTCGATTCGTGTTGTTCGCTAACGAAATGACCGCTCGTTTGGGCAAGTGAGGTGTCCGCCGTCGCGGAGTAACGATATGCGCCCCAAGGTGCTCAGCCAATCCGTTGCGCCGTCTGCCGATCCACCACGCTCGACGTCGCGCCGGTATCGATCAAGAATTCCAACGGCTGACCTGCCCCGGATGCCGAGACACTCGCCCAAAGCAGACCGTCGTGATATTAGAAGGGGATCGTGGCGATGGCAGACGGCTTCGTCGTCCCGCTGTCGGCGCTCGACAAAGCCGGAACGAGAAACGCCACTGCGATCCGTACACCACGCATGAAACCGAGGCACTTGCACAACCTGTGCCGAGACAAACCATCACAGACATAACGTGTTACACGGGAATGTGTTGTATCCGCCGCTGAAGAACGCACCGAGACCCCGCTTTGTCCGTCCATTGCCGCCGTGGCCAAATCACGACAACCGTGTCTTCGTCTGGCTGGAGATTCTTCCGGGGCACCCAACGAAGTGCCATCAATCATGATGCGTTGAGCGGTCACAAACGCGCTTGTTGACATGCGCTGTGTAACTCGAATAACTGTTGTCCAACGAATCCCATGCGCGTGATCACTCTGGGGACTGGAGACGCGTTCGGCGCGGCTGGCAGGTTTCATTCTGCTGTCGTCGTGCGTTCTGGCAACATCACGGCGCTGGTGGATTGCGGTCCCTGCATCTTGCCGGCGCTCTACCGGTCACGGATCCATCCGGAGGAAATTGATTTCATTCTGGTCACACATCTGCATGGCGACCACGTCGGCGGCGTGCCGATGTTGCTGCTGGATTACCAATACCGCTCGCACCGAAGACGGCCGTTGGTGGTGGTTGGCTCCGCGTTGTGTCCCGCACGGCTGGAGGCCCTGACCGACGCGATGTTCGCGGAGGTGACGAGGAAGCGCCGCCACTTCCCTGTCGTCTACCAGACGATCCGCCCCGGGCGTCCGATTTCCATTCGCGGGATGCGGATTCGTGCCTATGCCATGAGCCACATCGACCGCGAACCGTGTCTCGGATATCGCCTTGAGCACCGCGGCAAGGTTCTGGCCCTCACCGGTGACACGAAGTGGTGCGATTCCATCCCCGCGATGTCACGGGGCGCCAACCTGCTCGTGACCGAATGCACGGACTTCGATCTGCGGACACCGGTGCATTTGAATTACACCGAACTTCGGGAGCATCAGGCCGAGATCGGCGCCAAGCGGATCGTGCTCACCCACGTCGGCGCCGATCTTCTGAAGAACCGCTCGAGGATTCGACTCCCTGTCGCGCGAGACGGTGAGTGTTTTGACATCTGAGAGGATCCAGCGCCGGAGTGGCGTCAGCGTCTTGGACGGAGAGATCAAAACCGGCTTGGTGTCCTCGCCATCCATGCCCGGTGGGGGCTGCCGAACCTCAGAAGCGGATTTGCAACGTCAGGTTCGGCCCGGCATTAATGACCTTATAGGAAAATGTATTGAGGCTGGAGTTGTTGTTGGCGAACAGGGCGCTGGCGTTCACCGACGCATACTGGTTGAGGCGCCAGATCAACGCAGCGGAAAGCGTCTCAGTGATGTCGCTGCGGTTGACATTGAGATAATCCTGCCACTGTGCCTGCGCAAGCAATTGAAGATAGAGCTTCCGCAATAGATCTACATTGGCCCCCAGAAAAAACGTGTTGTCGATTCGGGTCAAAACCGATGGGTCCGAAATCCGCCAGTCACACTGATAACCGTAAAACGGCTCGACATGTTTGGCAGTCCCTCCCCACAAGGGCAACCCGGTATCGAGATCGCAGCGAAGGCCAATCCTCGCATCCACCATTTCGAAAATCTGCGCGTCATCCGTCGTCAAGGCGAGCCGCTCGTACGAACCGTCACCGTACAGGGTCCAGGTCGACGAGGTCTGTTCTTGATGATAGGGAATCGGGGGGGGGACCAACGTGTACGCCAGATCCACGCCGGCCTGGTCACCATAAAAATCGAAGGAACTGTTGGAATCGTAGTGATCGTAGTAGTGCTGCGCGTAAAACACGGTTTTGAGGCCGTCAAAAATCCTCGGGGAATACGTTACGCCGAAAACCTGATCAAGCACTTCGTCCGAGACCGGCTTGTGGAATGTCAACAGGATGTTGGAATCATAGAGGTACGATGTATCGCTGTAGACTTGAAACGGGGTATACCGCAACATCAACAGCGGGTGGAGCGGCCCCAGTTCATCCCGATAATCCACCTCGTCCGGCTGCGATTGCGTGGACGGCGCGGGTCCCAATTGGCCAAATCCACGCGGGTCGATCAGGAACAACTGCGGCTGCTGCGCGCGCGCCATGGACGCCGCGAAAAAAAGCGAACACCAGAATAGTTTCACGCCGCTGCTCGTCCGCGAGACCATGGATTTCCTTTAGCAGCCCTCACTTGATTGAACTCGGTGTCGGTTGGTTGGCCCCGGCGATGTTGTCGAACTCGTAAAGCAACAAACCGTCCCGCGATCCCGAATCGTTGGATGGCGGCGTTTGCATTCCGGGAATCTCGGGCACGGGAAATTGGGCGGGTAGCGTCCCTTGTTGCATGCCGCGGCCGGTCCAGTAGAAGGAAGTATGCACCATTCTCCCATCCTTCAACGCCCGGAATTGTTTCTCAATGACGGCGTTGATGTCGTCCAAGCCGGGCCACGGGCGGTGGAATCCGGTGAAGATACTGGCGTTTTCCGTGAGCGCTTTGACGTCGAAATCGAACGACGGACTGAGCGTGAACGCACCCTCGCGCTGGAAAACTCCCTGGCCCGCGTGCAACGACACCGGGGCCTTCCCGTTGGGGAGCCACACGTTGGCTGGAGCACCTTCCACCAGGAGGAATTTCGTCCAATGCAGCATCTTGCCTCCCGTAGGCTGGTCAATCTCTTCGACCACCACCGTACAGCCTTCGACCGCGCCCACCACGGCGTGAGAGAAAATCCGCAAGCCGCCCATGTTCTTCGGAATGAAGAACACGCTCAGACCACTGTGCGTCTGCACCTCCCGGCTCTCGGGTGAAAATGTGAACGCGCTATGCGACCCCAGCCGCGTCAATGTCCCATCCGGAAACTCCAGCTCGACCATGGAACTGCCACCGGTCTTCACCACTTCCCGTCCCTGCACGACATCTTCCACCTTCGCGGCGCGTTCCGTTCCATCCGCGGCCTGATAAGTCACCTGGTTCTTGATTTCGCTGACCGTGGCGCTTTCCAAAGCCGTGGGGGAACCGCTCGCCGCAGGGAGCAGCGGGAGTGTCATCAGGGCGCCAACCAAAAAAAATGAGCCTCGCCTTCGTTTCATGCGTGGGTCGCGGGTCCTCGGCACTGTTGCTATTATTTCTCGGCTGCAGAGTCAACACTAAACACCAAACGACCCGAAATACGTTTGACAAGCCGGGGTGCATTTGTTACTCCCGGAATTGAAGGCGCATGGTCGCTGAAGGAGCCCATCAACAGGGTGGCCGTCGGGCATTGCTCGTTGCGTCTGTTGTCTGATGGCAGTGGCTGATTTGCAGAATGAAGTTGGAGAAGACCGGGCATTACGGAAGAAAACATCATGAGAACCTCCGTGCGACTTTGTTGCCGCGTATTACTGATTACCGCCCTGACCTTTTTCTGCGCCGGGCTCGATCGTTCGGGCGCGCTCGCTTCCACGACAATCACTGTAACCACCACCGCTGACAGCGGCGCCGGGTCCTTGCGCCAGGCTATCACCGACGGCAGTACCAGCTCGCCGCCAGTCACCATCAACTTCGCCATTCCGCCGTTCAATGGCTCCGTGCAGTCAATCGCTCCCCAGACGAACCTGCCGCCCATCACAGGACTTATCGCCGTCAACGGGTTCAGTCAGTCCGGTTCCAGCCCCGGCACCAGCCCGGGCACCCTGACAAATAATCCCGTGTTGCTGATCGCCCTGGATGGAAGCATCTCCGGCGGGGGCGTGATCGCCACCGGGCTGACGTTTGCCGTCGCCGGGTCCGTCCAGGGTCTGATTGTCCAAAACTTCAACGGCGTTGGCGTGTCCGTCGTGGGAGGCGTGACCCTCACGGAAAACATCGTCACCAACAACCAGATCGGTATTGTATTTGCCGGCGACACCAACACATGTACCGGCAACATCCTGGTCCACAACAGCCTCGGCGTCAGCATCTCCGGCTCCTCCAACACGTTCACCGCCAACCAGATCGTCGACAACATTGGAAACGGGGGGAGTATCGCCGGAGGCAACAACACTTTCGTCGGAAACCTGATCGTATCGAACACCGCCGCGGGACTGTTTATCAATGGCGGCACCAACAGCTTCGTCAGCACCACGCTGTCGTTCAACGGCCTGGAAGGAGTGTCTGTCGATGGCGATGGCAACAGCTTCTCCAACGTCACCATATCGGCCAACGGATCGGACGGGCTGGATATTCAGGCCGTTAGCAACAGCCTGGTCACCTGTACGATCTCGTCCAATGATCTGCACGGCGTAAACATCGGCGGTTCTTCCGCCAGCTTCGGCATTAGCGCGGGTAGCAACATCATTTCCGGCGTCACGGTTTCCGCCAACGGCGGTGACGGGGTGATTCTGGGCGGCGACGCCAACAGTCTCGTCGGCAGCACGATTTCATCCAACGCTGGAGATGGAGTGTTTGTTCTTGGTTCCGGCAATACAGTCGGGGGAACTGCTGCCGGAGCCGGCAACGTGATTTCTGGAAATGCTGGCAATGGCGTTGATATCGCGGCACACAATGTCGGAAGCTCTGGGCCCACCCCATCCGATTTCAACGTGGTGCAGGGCAACTTTATCGGAACGGATGCCACGGGCACCAACAGTTTGGGCAACAGCCAATCGGGTGTCCTGATCGACGGGACACTTCTGGAAGCCTCGACCAATCTGATCGGGGGAGAATTGTCGGGTCAGGCCAACATCATCGCCTTCAACGGCAGCAATGGCGTGACCGTGGTCAGCAATGCCGTCGACAACGCGATTTTCGCCAATTCGATTTTCTCCAACGCCGTGCTGGGTATCGATCTCGGTGCCGACGGCGTCACCTCCAACCATCCGTTTGGCACGTTCCCCACAGGCCCGAACAATTTCCAGAATTTCCCCGTCCTCACGGCCGTTCTCTGCTCGAACGCCGGCGCGCTGATCCAGGGATCCATCACCAATTCCACCGGCGGCACCACCGCGCACCTCGAGTTCTTCTCCAACGTCACCTGTGATCCGTCCGTCTTTGGGCAAGGCCAGGTGTTCCTCGGGTCCGCCGATGTCACTACGGACCTGAGTGGCGGGACCACGTTCAGCCTCCCCTTTTCCAACCCCGACCTGGTGGGCCAGTTCATCACGGCCACCGCCAGCGACAGCAGTTCCAATACTTCCGAGTTTTCCCAGTGCACCCTCGTGCCGGATTTCACCAACGCCTTTCTGGTCGTCAACAATTGCACGAACATTACCGTGCCCGCCAGCTCCGCGCAGGTGGTGAACTTCCCCACGCCAACGGCCACCGATAATTGTTCGGTCACTGCGACCGTCACGTGCGTCCCGGCCTCGGGCTCGATCTTCCCCTTGGGTACGACGCCCGTGGTCTGCACCGCCGTCGACGCCGCTGGGAACACCGCTTCGTGCACGTTTAGCGTCACCGTCCAGGCCCCCCTACAGGCGATCGTGGCCATCGCCCCGGGTTTCTGCCCGGTCGTCGTGAACACCAATGACGGCGGCGTGATCCAAGTGGCGATCGTGGGGACGGAATCGCTGAACGTCAGCAACATCATCCCCGCGAGCGTGACGTTGAACGGCGTGCTGGACAGCACCAACTTCACGATTGAAACGAATGATGTGGTGGGTCCGTTCGTGTACACGCACGGGTGCCCCAAGAAGAAGAAGTTTGGTCGCCCGGATTTGGTTGTCGAGTTCAACGTAAATGAACTGATCGCCAGCTTGGGAACCGTGAAGAATGGCGAAGTTAAGGTGCTGACCGTGAACGGAGTCTTAAATATCATCGGCACGATCATCACCACCAACAACAACGTGATCACCACCAACAACCTCGCCGACGTCGGTACAATCACGTTCGAGGGCCAGGACAAGATCAAAATCAGCACGAAGAAATCCGAGCTCCCGAAAGGGCTGAAAAACCCGTTCTGATGCGTGAGGGCCATCCGATGCCACGATCGTGACCGGAAGGAGACGGTGAGATGAGGCGCCGACCATTCTGGAGATGCACGAAACGCCTGACGCTCCTCGGGAGCACGCCGCTGAAGACCTGGTACAACAATCCCAGGCGCATCCGCACCGATCTCTTGAGCCAGCGACCCAATGCCAGCATGATCAGGTAGAGAAGCGGCGCCGTGATCGGCAGCATCACCGCCCAACCACCCATCCGCAACGCTCGATCCATCAGGGGGGACATTTAACGACAAGCGCACCGTCAAGGACAGCGCTTCCTGAAGATGAGAGGCTCCAGGATGTGCCGGCGACGCAAACAGCCGGCCGCTGTTGCCTGGGCGGAAAAAAGAGAGCACAGCCGGTAGTTTGGTTCACCGAGTCGTGAACGAGGCAGTTGTTCCTTGTTCTGCCTTTTGTCTACGGCTGTGCTCTCGATTGTATTCCGCTGGCGCCACTCAACGATCCAACCGCACCCCTACTGGTCGCAGCCGCTCGGGGTCTGCCGGACGCGATAGAACACCGCGGGAATGTTCGTCGTCGTCGTCACTACGTCGAGCGTCGTGATGATCCCGGGCCCGGTGGTCCCGTTCCCAACATTCTTCCACACTGAGCTGTTGGTTAGTGCCCCGCTGGCCAGGCTGTTCGTGGTGACTTGCAACTGGTACAGCCAGTTGGTGATGCCCTGCGCCTGATTGGCCTCCGTCTGATAACTGACGGCGATGCGATTTGTGATGCCGCTGCCGAAGTTATTCGTTACAGCATTGCTCGGGTTGTTCGTCACGGCAATGCTCGTCACCCGCATCTCAGGACCGACGAGGAAATAATGCTGTCCGGGTAAGCTGCCGAAGTTGACGACATTACTGGTGCCGCCGCTTGCCAGATTGCCCTGGCAACCGCTCGTGGCGATGGGGCCAAGGATCTGGTTCGAAATGTACGTGCCGTTGTCGTTGCTGATAAACGCGCAGACCTCGATCACCCCCGTCGGGCTGCCCAGCGCCTGCAACGGAATGGCCAGCTCAATACCATTCGTGACAGTTGCCGCAGCGACGGAGTTCAACTGGTATGCTGAATTAGTGGCGCAGGAGGAGCCGTCGACGCCGTTGGTGTTGCTATTGTTCACGGTGGCCTGGATAAGGAATGGATTGGTCGCTGGCACGAGTGTGCCGTTGGTGGGGGTCGAGAAACCCACGTAGTACCAATTCGTGGCCGCGCCGCTGGCATTGGTGCCGCCGGGCCACAACTGGGCATAGTCGAGGTAGTATGTGGTAGGACTACCGCCAATGTTCACGCCCATCCAGTAGTCGGGCTTAAAGCCGGAGTCGAACGTGACTTGAGAGCCCAGACTCAGCGAACCCATGTTGTTCAAGAGGTTGTAGCTCACTTGAGGTTCGACATTGGTGAGCGAGTTCAGAACGCCTGTCCCGCCCGCAAAGAATATATTGAGATGGTTGTAGTTGTTCTGCAGATTTCCCGCCAAGAACAGGAACAAAACCTTGTTCTGAATCAGTCCGTACGCCGCGTCGAGCTCGGAGCCACCGGCGTACGCCAGGTTCATGCTGGTGTTCTTGCCGAATGACGTGCCGAGCGTCTGAACCACCAATGGGCACCCGTAGTACGGATCCTTCGTGCCATCGACGGTAACGATCCCGTACGGAGGCAACACAACGCCGGCCTGGTCGATCGTGATAATCTGTCCCCCTGTGATGGTCAAAAACCCCGACCGCCCGGCAAACGATGTGTTCGTGGCCACGGTGTAGGAAATGGTGCCATTGCCCGTGCCGCTCGCGCCCGACGTAATCGTGACCCAGGGCACACTGCTGGTCGCCGTCCATGCGTAGGATCCCACTACAGTGACGGCCTCATTGCTTGTGCCGCCGGCATTACCGAACGCGATGGGACCGACTGGACTGGCGGAGAAGCTGTTCCCCACGGGAACGGAGATCGAAAACGTATGCGTACCGGGAAGGTTCTGGAAGTAGACATCCGAAGAGTCACCATCAGGACTCAGGGTGAACGCGCAAGTGGACGAGTTACCAATGCTTCCTGTGACGGGACCCAAGACTTGATTGTATAGCGCGTCATAGCCTTTATCCGTTATAAACGCGCAGATGGTAATGGTCGCGCCCGCGGCGGGGCTGCCAATGGCCGTAAGCGGAATGGCCATTTCTATCCCCCTGGCCACCGATAGTGGATTGTTGGTCGTCCCGCCATTCACGGGGCAGCCGCTGATGTCTCCCCAGACACCGTTGGTGTTGCTGTTGTTGAGGGCGACCTGGATACCAGTATTTAAGCCCTGGTTGTCGCTGGTGTCCCAGACAACGTTGCTCGGGGCCGCGCTGCCCATAAAGGCCCCGGGGCAGCCGTCACAGACCATCAAATAATTCGCGTACATGGTCGGGTTGGTGCCGGCCCCGCCTACGCCCACGCCGATCCAGTAATTGGGCGCAAAGCCCGGGTCGAACGTCAGGCCAAGACTTGCGCTCTCACCCGCCGCGCCATTGCCGCTGACCCCCATCCGGTTGATGCCGCCAAAATCAGCAGCGCCACTGTAATTCGTCCCGAGCGTATTATCTCCACCGGCCCCTGTCATGATAAAAACATTCAGTTTGTCGAAGGGCACGCTGCTGGTATTGACTACGGAGCCCGTTCCGCCGGAATCGAGGTTCCCCGCCAGGAACAAATACAACTCGCCATTGGCAACGATTGCATAAGCCGCATCCAGTTCGGAGCCGTCGGCTTGGTCAATGAGGCCCATATCATTGTCCAGCGCGGTCGTGGCGAGCACTTGAGTGGCGAGCGCCGAGCCGAAGCCTGGGTCGTACGTGCCGTTGATGGTGAACCCCTTTACTAACGGCGCAAAGAAAGTGAGCGTCAGACAGATAGATACCAACCACTTGGTTGCTTTCATGGAGCCAGCCTTCCGTATTCCTGCGTTTGTGATTTATTAACCCTAATGGAAATGAGACTAATGTACAACCCGGCTTCCATACGGGTACCAGAAAGGAAGCCACATTTCAAGGGAAATTTTTTGGGCATTTTGGCCATCAGCCAGTATCTGGTAACTGGATTCAAGCTCCTTAGCCAGATCAAGCCACGCGGCCACGACGTCGTTTGTTCTTGGCACGTCCCTTCTTGGAATGCCCATGCTCGCCATGAGCTTGCGCATCCTCCAGCCGCCAAACAGCTTGGGAGTTTTCGGCCGCCTTATTTATCTGGTTATAGACCCGTGTATGGCATCACTCTGAAACACTGCGCAAGCGCGGCCATATCCGCATTTGGCTCTCTGGGCTTTCAATCGCCGACTCAACGCGTCGCCATCCGAAATCCTCTGGCATTCTTGCGGCAACTCGGCGTCAACGTCATTGAAGTCAGGCCCATTGCCGAATTCGACAAAAACCACAGTTGGCGCTACGACCCAGATCCTTACGGTGCGGATCGCGGCCTCCAATCAGTTCATAAACCTGACGTTCGGCCTTATCAACACTAGGCCTCCCCATGCTCCGATCTCCACTTCCCATCTGGTCAACTACAGCGGTTGGGCGTCCAATTCCACGCCCCAGACCAACGGCAACAACCAGATCACCATCATCTCACCCCCACCAAATCATCTCACCCCCACCAACCTCAGCCCCTGGCCACCCAATGAGTTCTATCGCGTCCAGATCTCTTCGCCCTGAATTGGCAACCCTGTGCCGCTAAGATCCTCCCCTGTGCAGTCTTATGCACTGCCAACGTGTAAATTGGGCATGGCCCAGAGTAAACCGATTTCGCAATTTCTGACTTGAATTTTGGCGGGACACCGCTAGAGTTAGTGGTGAAAGGTAGCTTGGCCGCGTTCGCTAAGGAGTGGTAGCAGAGTTCGTTTGGTGGCGGGGAAGAGGTGCGGGAAGAACTTTAGTCGGGGACGTTCGGCTGGCCAGGTAGTGGGCGCACGATCATGATAAAATGCTTCGGTTGGGGAAGAACATCCCAAGCGGCAATCGCTTGGATGATTTTTTTTGGTCTGGTTGGTAAACCGGTTTCCTCTTCCGCGGGGGGGCCTTCGTCGCTTGCAGGCATGGGCTCAATCCCGTATACCTCCCTTTGGACCAATGGCGCCACCGGCGGCAACGGCTTTGGAGCGTGGCAACTCAATCCCACGACGGACAATGGCAGCGTTTTCTGGTACGTGCACAGTTCAACCCAAAACGAAAACGGCAACGCGCCGGGAAATGCCAGCAACGACATCGATACCGCCGGGGTTGCCTGGGGCGTTACGGCGACTAACGGCGCATTGGCCAGTGCGACGCGTCCGTTCCCGAGCGCATTGACCGTCGGCCAGACCTTCCAAATTGACATGGACAACGGGTACATCAATTCAGGGGGCAGTGTCGGTTTCGCCCTGCAGAACGGCTCCGGGCAGAGCGTGTGGGAGTATTACTTTTCCGGCGGAGCCGCCAACTACACGATTAATGCCGATAGCGTGAACCCTACGAACACGCCCGGCTTTACCGTCGACGGCATGCGGATAACCTTCTCACTGACCTCGGCCAGCACCTACTCGGTCACCGTCCTCTCGTACACCCCGGGCGGCGGGGCCGGCGTGGGAACGAGCGCCACCTACACGGGCAGCCTCCTCAACCCCAGCGGCGGCCAGTCCATCACCAGCGTGCGGCTGTTCAATTTCAACGCTGGCGGCGGCGGGGGCTACAGCTACAACGCCTATTTCAACAATCTGAGCATCTCCGGCGGCATTGCCAGCGATAACGCCGCCAATTCCGGCTACGCTGCGACCGGCACCACGTTCCGCGTCTGGGCGCCGAATGCAACCGCCATGTACGTGGTCGGCACGTTCAACGGTTTCTCCACGAACGCTACGCCGCTGTATTCGGAAGGGAATGGCAATTGGTCCGTCGATGTTCCCGGGGCGGTCAACGGGCAGAAATACGAGTATTACCTCTCCAATTCCACCGTCGGCACCAACTTTTTCAAGCAGGATCCTCGAGCCCGGCGCGTGGCCTCCGTCTCCGGCTATTGCTACATTTATAACACGTCCTCGTTCAACTGGCAGGGCGACAACTTTACCGCTCCGGGTTTGAGCAATGCGGTGCTCTACGAGTTGAACATCGGCTCCTTTAGTGGGCCGAATAGCGGCGGCACGTTCTACACGGCGACCAATCTGTTTCCGTACCTGAAACAACTCGGCATCACCGCCATGGAAGTCATGCCGGTCAGTGAATTTCCCTGCTGTTCCAGTTGGGGATACAACCCGGTGGATATTTTTGCCGTGGACAGTGACGCCTATGGCGGACCGGATGCGTTCAAGTCGTTTGTGAAGACCGCTCACCAACAGGGGCTGGCGGTCCTTCTCGACGTGGTCCACAACCATTATGGCGGCGACGACACGAATACCTACGGAGATTTGATCTACGGTTTGTGGCAATTCGACGGCGAAAGCGTGAACGGGTACGGGGGCGTTTATTTCTACCAGGACTCCTGTGACGCTTTCTCCCAGACCTGGGGACCGAAGCCCTATTATGACGGCTCGCAAATCGACCAGTTCATCAAGGACAATATTACGATGTGGCTCGACGAGTATCATGTCGATGGATTTCGTTGGGACTCCATCGGGGAAATGGTGAAAAATGACTGCGGTGATGCAATCGCTGCTGGCGCCACCTTGGTCACCAACATCGCCGCGATGGTCCATTCGTACCCGGGGGGCAAAATCAACATCGGTGAGGACCAGAATTATGTCGACGGCATCCAGTGCTTCGATGCCACGTGGAACAACAATTTCTTCTTCGATAACATTCAGGGTCAATTGACCCCCGCCAGCGATGCCTCGCGCAACATGCTGGCCGTCAGCAATGCGGTCTGGGAAAACTTCGACGGCGGCGGTCTGGGCGGCTGGGGCAGTGTGAACTTCATGGAGAACCACGACCAGTGCGGCGGCCAGTTTACAGGGGCAAACCGTCTTCCGGTGGACATTGATAGCTCGAATCCGACGGGCTACTACGCCCGCAAACGGACCATGCTCGGCACGGCGATCAACCTGACCACGGCCGGAATCCCGATGCTCTTGCAGGGCGAGGAAATGCTGACCACCAATGACTTTGGGTCCAACCTTCCCATCGACTGGTCGTACACGAACACCTACAGCGGCATTGTCTCGTATTACAGGGACCTGATCAGCTTGCGTCGGAATCTCACAGGCCGCTCCTCGGGCTTGCAGGGCATGGCTTCGAGTATCATTTGGACAGATACCCGCACCAACTTCCCGATGATCGCCTACCGCCGCTGGAACACGGGCAGCGTCGGGGACGACGTCGTCGTCATCTGCAATTTTGCCAACGTCTACTGGCCTGCTTACAATATCGGTCCCTCAGGTGGTGGCCAGCTCGGGTTCCCGCATGATGGAACCTGGTACGTGCAGGTCAACAGCGATTGGACCAAGTACTGTTCCGACTATGGCAACTACGGCAGCAGCATCGTGAACGTCAGTGGCGGCACCGGCACGATCTCCGTTGCTCCCTACAGTGTACTGGTACTCTCCCAAAATCTTCCCGCCGCACCGCCGGTTCCGGAACACGTGACGTTCACCAGCGTCATTACCAACCAGATCAGTCTCGCGTGGATTGTCTCCAGCAGCGCTTCAGGCTACATCGTCAACCGTGGCTCCATCGAGATCGCCACCACCAGCAACAACGCCTATACCGATACCAACTTGTTGGTCGGCGTAGAGTACTGCTACAGCGTCGTCGCCACCAATGTTGGCGGGGCTTCCGCCGCTTCCCCCACGGTTTGCGCCACGACGCTGCCAGCCACCAGCGCCACCAATCTGCTGGCCTACTGGACCTTTGATGAAGGCGGCGGCTCGCTCGCCTACGATTCCACTGAAAATGCCAACACCGGCACCGTGACGTTTGCCACTAATCTGGGAGGCTTCGGCCAATGGATCCCCAACGGGATGGTCAACGGTGCCATCCTCTTCGACGGCTACTACACGGAAGTGACTGTCCCCAATTCCGCTTCTCTCAATCCCGTCAACGGCATCACCCTCGCCGCCTGGGTCCAAGACCTCAGCGGCAACTGGTCCACCTATCCCCGCTTCATTGAGAAGGGCGCGTCCGAGAACCAATACGCGCTGTTTGCCAATGGGAACACCTCCCCCGCCCAATTCGAGTTTTTCCTGGCCGGCGTCAGCAATGGCACCCTCGTTGCCGCCGCGCCGGAGGATGGCGCTTGGCATCACTTGGCGGCCACCTACGACGGCTCGTTGGTGATGAGCCTGTACCTCGACGGCCAACTGGTCGCCCAACAGGTCGCCAGCGGTGGTGTGCCCGTTACCGCCGATCGCTTGGTCATCGGCGCCGATCCCAACGGCAATGGCAACACGTTTTTTTACGGCAATATTGATGACGTCCGGATCTACGGCAGCGCCCTCACGCCCTCGCAGATTACCCAGTTGTACAACATTGACTCCGTCGGCGATGGCATTGCCGATTGGTGGCGTCAGCAGTACTTCGGCAACAGTTCCACCACGGACAATACTTCCTGCGCTGCCTGCGACGCCGACGGCACCGGCCAGGACAACTACTTCAAGTACGTCGCCGAACTTAATCCCACCGATCCGACCCAGGTCTTTACGGTGCAGATCGCAGCCTCCAATCAGTTCATGAACCTGACGTTCGGCCCGTACTCCAACAATCTCACCTATGCCGTGGTGTCCAGCCCGGACCTGGTCAACTACAGTGGTTTGGCGTCCAACCCACCCCCCACGCAGATCAATACTGATCAGACGCCCATCACCGAGACCGTCACCGACCTTACTCCCTGGCCGTCCAACGAGTTCTATCGCATCCAGATCACCAACCCCAACATCTCCCCGTCCCCGTAGCTGACATCGTTCCAAACTGCGCCGGCTGTGACCGTCTGCGCCTGACGGTGCACCGTCGCATCCTCATCCACCCCTCGCAGCTTGACGCGCGGGCGAATTCCAGCGACAAATAGAGAGTGGCGGTCGCGAAGATCGCAGGACATTCTCGATTTCACGGAGGCATTGGCCATGATGAATCTCGAATCCAGCGTGCAGGCATTCGTCCGCGAGGGGTTTACCCACCAGTTCGGCAAACCCGCGGTTGGGGTCAAAGACGATCCCGAGTGGCGCAAGGTACGCGACACCGGCACCCGCCTGTGGCTCGACACGGGCGACATCGACGAAGCCGGCAAACTGTGGAATTCCTCGTTCGATGCGTTGACAACCAACAACACCCTCCTCAACAAGGAGATTCAGAAGGGCATTTACGACGATCTCGTCGCCAAAGCCGCCCGGGTTGTGTTGGATGCCGCCCCGAAAATCAGCCAGCAGGATCTCATCCTCGAAATCGCGTTCATTCTCAACGCTCACCATGCCCTGCGCCTCGTCGACCGGTTCGACGCCAACGTCAGCGTCGAGTTGCACACCGACCTGTCGAGCGATGTCGAGCGCACCGTTGCCTACGGAAAACGGTATTTCGCGATCTGCCCGGAGCGATTCTACATCAAGGTCCCGCTCACGCCGGCGGGCTACCTCGGCGCGCGTAAACTCGTACAGGCCGGCACCCCCATCAATTTCACACTCGGCTTCTCGGCGCGTCACAACTACGTCGCTGCGTTGCTGACCAAACCCGACTACGTAAACGTGTTCCTCGGACGCTTGAACTCTGTCGTGGCGGACAATAAGCTCGGCGATGGCCGCAATGTCGGCGAGAAGGCTACATTGGCCACGCAACGCGTGCTGCTCGACCTGCGCAAGGCGGGCCGCACCAGGACGAAACTCATCGCCGCCAGCATCCGCTCCGGCCCACAAATCGCCGACCTCGCCGGGGTCGATGTTTATACCATGCCCACCAAGGCCGCCGCCGAATATCGCGCCAATCCAAAGCCGAAAGTCACCTCGCAGGTTGCCAACGACCCGAAGGTGCCGCTGGCGCCGGGTGTCACGTTCGCACAATTCAATGGCGAAACGCTCTGGGCCGTCCCGCAAAAGTTCAAGGATGCCGTCGAAGACCTGCTTCGCAAAAACCCCGAGGCGCTCAAACCCGAGGACCTGCAATCTCACTTCGAGAAAGCCGGCTTCGCCGATTTCCTGCCCCGTTGGTCCGCCGCCGACATCCAGACCGCAACCAAGGACGGTAAGATCCCCGTGTATGCAACCTGGAAAGACCGCCTCGCGTCCGGCAAGATCGGTCTCGATGCGCTGATGAACCTCAGCGCTCTCTATTCCTTCGCCACCGACCAAAAGGCCCTGGACGACCGCATCCGCTCCCTGCTCAAGAAGGCGAAAATCTTATCCTGAACATGGCTTGTCGCTGCAGCCTTTGGCCGGCGCCCCATTCGGTGTGAGATTACCGCACACGCGCGGAATCTGAGTGGCGCCTCTCGATTGAACGTTCTGCACGAAAACAGAAACAGGGCGCGGTGCATGCCTTTTCGGTTTGACTCGCCGCCATGATTCGCTACTCTGCTTCCGCCCCGCGAGGGCCGTTCTACGGAGACTCGAGAATGTCGAAACTTTCTATTGCCGATCTGAAGGACTTCCGCAATCAGCGCGTGTTGGTGCGCGTGGATTACAACGTGCCGCTCGACGACAACGGCGCGATCACCGACGATAAGCGCATCAAGGCGACCGTCCCGACCCTCGATTATCTGGTCAAAGGCGGCGCCAAGGTCATCCTGTGTTCGCACTTGGGCCGTCCGAAAGGTAGGCGCGACCCGAAACAGAGCTTGCGGCCTGTGGCGCAACGCCTCGCCGAGATACTCGGTCGTCCCGTTGCATTCGTCGATGACTGCATCGGTGAAAAAGTGGACAAGACCATCAGCATCATGCAGCCGGGCGACATCGTCTTACTGGAAAACCTGCGCTTTTACGCTGAGGAAGAGAAGAACGACCCCGTCTTCGCCGAAGAACTTGCCAGGAACGCCGACTTGTATGTGAATGACGCGTTCGGCTCGGCCCACCGCGCGCACGCCTCGACCGAAGGTGCGGCCCAGATCATCAAGAAGCGCGGTGGGAGGTGTGTTGCCGGGTTCTTGATGGAGAAGGAGTTGAAGTATTTGGGTGGGGCACTTAGTTCCCCAGCCCGACCGTTCGTGTGTATCCTCGGCGGCGCCAAGGTCTCCGACAAGATCGCCGTGATCGAAAACCTGCTCACGCAAGCCGATGCCATTCTCATCGGCGGCGCAATGGCCTATACATTTCTCAAGACCCAAGGATTCGGAGTGGGGAAGTCGCTCGTGGAGAACGATAAGCTCGATTTGGCCAAATCGCTGCTGGACAAGGCCAAGGGACGTATATTCCTTCCCGCTGATCACCTACAAGCGTCGAAACCCGAAGCAGGCGCAATGACGCGCCTTACCGACGGAACGAGCATAGAAGACGGATGGTACGGCGTAGACATCGGGCCGGCAACAATCAGGGTCTACACGAGAGAAATTGCACGGGCGAAGACAATAGTCTGGAACGGGCCAATGGGCATCTTCGAGGTCCCGGAATACTCGAAGGGCACGTTCGAGGTAGCCAAGGCCGTCGCCGCCAACAAGGCTGCGATTTCGATCATCGGTGGCGGCGATAGCGCCAAGGCCGTGAAAAAGGCTGGCGTCGACAAGCAAGTCACGTTCGTCAGTACGGGCGGAGGCGCATCGCTTGAGTTCTTGGAAGGAAAGGTGTTGCCGGGCGTGGCCGCGCTCAGCGAAAAGCAGACATGAACCCGAATCGCAAGCCAATCATCGCGGGCAACTGGAAAATGTACAAGACCGCGGCCGAGGCGTTGGCCCTAGTCAATGCGTTGACCAAAGAACTCGCAGGCGTCAGAGAGTCAGACGTGGAAGTGGTTGTCTGTCCGCCATTTACGGCGTTATACGCGGTTGCCACAATGCTTCAGGGTTCAACCGTCAAATTGGGTGCCCAGAACGTTCACTGGGAGAAAGAAGGCGCATTCACGGGGGAGATCTCAGCACCGATGCTAAATGAGTCGGCTGTACAGTACGTCGTCGTCGGCCACAGCGAGCGCCGCCAGTACTTTGGCGAGACAAACGAAGGTGTCAACAAACGCGCCAAAGCCGCCCTGGCCAGTGGCATTCGACCCATCATCTGCGTCGGTGAAACCCTCGCCCAGCGCGAGGCCGGGCATACGGAGATCGTTGTCCGCGACCATATAGCGGGCGCGCTTGCAGGTTTCCCCAAAGATGCTATGCTCGACACGGTCATTGCGTATGAGCCCGTGTGGGCCATCGGAACGGGCAAGACCGCCACACCTGCGCAGGCGCAGGAAGTCCACGCGTTTATCCGCGAATTGCTGGCGGCCATGTTTGATCCGTCGGTAGCCGACAAGGTCCGCATTCAATATGGCGGCAGCGTGAAACCTGCCAATGCGAAGGAGTTGCTGGGGCAGCCTGACATCGATGGTGCGCTGGTCGGTGGGGCGAGTTTGGACGCAAAAGGCTTCACGGACATCGTGAAGGCAGCGTTGTAACGAAGCAGTCGTACAGAAGGAATTGAGGTAATTGAGATGAGTATTTTGATCATACTTTTGACATTGGTCCACGTAGTGGTCGCGTTTCTCGTGATTCTGTTGGTGCTGATGCAAAAATCTTCGGAGCAGGGCGTCGGCGCGGCATTCGGTGGGGGCATGACCGAAACAGTGTTCGGCGCAGGCACCACCACCGCGTTGGTGCGCATGACGATCTGGTGCGCCTGCTTGTTGTTGGCCACCACGTTGACACTGGCCGTCCTACATCATTCGCATCGCACGAAGACGGGCGGCTCCCTGATGAGGCGGTCCTTGGCGACCATGCCCGTCGCGCCCTCCGCCCCGGCCACCGCACAGCCAGCATTCCCTTTCGCGCCCCAGCCGTCCGCACCAACTGCGTCCGAAACCACGCCGGCAACTCCTGTGGCGCCCGTGGCGCCTGCGGCCGCTCAGCCTGCGGGCACTACTCCAGCTTCCAGTCCGTCTGCTTCGCCACCGGCCACGCCAGCGGGGAAAACTCCGTAACTGTCAGTTGACGAACGATGCTCCCACATCCTGCGTTGGCCAAGTACGCGGGTAGACTTATTCTGGTCGTGGCGCTGTTCGGCGTGCGCGTGTGCCTCGCCGCCGACCTCTCGGGATCCACTCTCTACGGCATCGGTGGCGATTTCAAGGGATTCGACCCGATCGATGCCGGTGATGTCGAGTCTGCCGACCAGGTCTACCGCGTGTACGAAGGCCTGCTGGAATACGCCTACCTCGACCGACCGTACCGCGCCATCCCGCGGCTGGCCGAAGCGCTGCCGGACATTTCGGCGGACGGGTTGACGTACACGTTCAAGATCAGGCAGGGCGTTCATTTCCAGGACGACCCGTGCTTCCCCGTCGGCAAGGGCCGCGAGTTGGTCGCCGATGACTTTGTCTACTCGTTCAAGCGCCTGCTGGACTCCAAACTCCAGTCGCAGGGGTATTGGATCTTTTCCGACTTTGTGGTCGGCGCTAATGACTGGATAAAGAAGACCGCCGACGGCGCCCAACCGACCGACTACTCCCAACCGCTGCCGGGATTTGTGGCGACCGATCCTCACGCGTTGCAGATCCGATTGACGCGCCCATACCCGCAACTCCTGTGGGTGCTCACCATGTCCTATGCATTCGCCGTCCCGCACGAAGCCATCGAGTATTACGGCAGCAATTTCCGCAATCACCCCGTCGGCACGGGGCCGTTTCGCCTGAAAAGCTGGCGGCGCAACTACCGCATCGAGTACGAACGCAACCCCACGTTCGCCGGCCAACTCTATCCCAACACCGGGGATCCGGCCGACCGCGATGCCGGTCTGTTGCAGGACGCCGGCAAACCGCTGCCGTTGCTCGATCGGCTGGTGGAGTATGACATCCGCGAGTTCTACACCACCTGGCAGATGTTTCTGGGCGGGCAAATCTTCAGCTCTGGAATTAACAAGGATTACTTCGAGAAGGTGATCACACCGCAACTGGGGCTGTCCAATGCGCTCCGAAAGAAAGGCATCCGTTTGTACAAGGTCCCCGAGCTGGCCACCTATTACATCGGGTTCAACATGAATGACCCTCTCGTGGGTCAATCCACCAATTCGGTCGAGAACCTGCGCCACCGAAAACTGCGGCAGGCGTTCGCCACCGCGATTGACATCCAGAAGTTCATCGAGGTGATCACCAACGACCGCTATCTGGCCGGCAACACGCCCATCCCGCCGGGCGTCCTCGGGCACACGGACAAACCGTATCCGTACAAGTTCGACCTGACGCGCGCGAAACAGTTGCTGGCCGAGGCGGGTTATCCGGACGGGCGCGACACGCAGGGCCATCCGCTGCGGTTGACGATGATCATGCCCGGCGCCGGCAGCACGGATGCGCGACAGGAGGCCGATTTCCTTGTCGAACAACTGCGCCCACTGGGAGTGGATTTCGCGGTCCAACAATTGACGTTCGCCGAATATCTGCGTCGGGAGCACGACGGCGAAACGCAGATTTTTTTTGCGGGTTGGGTGATCGACTACCCCGATGCGCAGAATTTCCTCCAGTTGTTCTATGGCCCAAACAAATCACCCGGCGTCAACGCAACCAATTACCAGAACCCGGAGTTCGATCGGTTGTACGAGCGGATTCTTTCGATGTCCGAATCCCCCGAGCGCACGACCTTGTACGAGAAGATGGCCGACATGGTCAACGACGATTGCGTCTGGGCATTGATTGGCTATCCGCTAACGTATGGTTTGTTCCAACCGTGGTTTCAAGACTACAAGCCGCATGCGTTTCCGTACGCGAACTGGAAATATTACAAAGTCCTGCCACACTAGACCGAGCCATGGGAGCCTACGTCATACGCCGCCTGCTTTCGGTAGTGCCCATCACGCTCGGCGTGCTGCTGATCACCTTTTTTCTGTTTCGCGTCATCGGCGGCAACCCCGCCTATCGCATCGCCGGCAAGAACGCCACGCCCGCCCGCATCCAACAGATCAGCCACGAGCGCGGTTACGACAAGCCGTTCTTCCTGAACTTCCAGAACTTCCCCCGCTCGGTGTTCGATGCGCAGTTCCCGCGATTGTGCGGACAACTGGCGCGCCTCGACCTCGGCGAGTCACTCAGCACCAGGCAACGGGTCAGCACCATGCTGCGGGAGGGGTTTTTCCCGTCGCTTTGCGTGACGGCGCCGATGTTCGTCATCGAACTGGTGCTGGCCATCACCATCGCGCTTTTCGCGGCGTACTTTCGTGACTCGTGGCTGGACCGCAGCCTCGTGATCGTTTCTGTCATGGCCATGAGCATCAGCGCGCTCGTGTACATCATGGTCGCGCAATACTGGCTGGCCAGCGAATGGCGGTTATTTCCCGTCTGGGGTTTTGAAGGCCCGTATTACCTCGTCTTGCCCGTGTTGATCGGCGTCGTCGCCGGCGTGGGCGGCAGCGTCCGCTTCTACCGCACCGTCATGCTGGACGAAATGTATCAGGACTATGTCCGCACCGCGCGAGCCAAGGGTGTTTGCCAACCAACCATCCTCTTCCGCCACGTCCTGCGCAACGCGATGATTCCCATCCTCACCAACGTGATCATCGCCATCCCCTTTCTCTATACCGGCGCGTTGCTGCTCGAGAATTTCTTCGGCATCCCCGGCCTCGGACGCATGACGGTCACCGCGTTGTTTAATGGCGACGAGGATGTCATCTTCGCCGACGTGTTTATCGGCTCCATCCTCTTCGTCGTCGCCAACGTCATCACGGATATCGCCTATACCTGGGCGGACCCGCGGATTCGATTGAAATGACCACGGCCACCACAACGTTGACTTCACCTCTGCCGACTGACACGACGGCGTCCGCCCCAACCGGCCTGTGGCAAATCGCCTGGCGCCAGTTGCGTCGCAACCGCCTCGCCATGGTTTGTCTCGCGATTCTGGCGGTGTACACCGTCGTCTGGGCGTACGCCGAGGGCGTGTTCTGGGGCGCCCATTTGCGCGGCGTGACCCCCGCCTACAAGGTCTCGCACTACGACATCCGCAACCAGCCGCCCGGCGCGGCTCACTTGCTCGGCACCAACTACGCCGGCCGCGACAACTTCGGCCAGGTCGTCCAGGGCACCCGTATCGCCTATGAGATCGGCTTGCTCACATCCATCATCGTCATCCCGTTGGGATTTGTACTCGGTGCGCTCGCGGGATACTTCGGGCGCAAAGTGGACACGGTGATCGTGTATCTGTACTCCGTGGTGGACTCCGTGCCGAGCATCCTGCTGATCATGGCCATCGCCTACGTCGTGCGCGGGGCTATTGACCGTTCCTCCCTGTTTCAAAACGTCACCCGCTACATCGATAGCGGGTTGCTGGCCGTCTGCTTCGGGATGGGGTTCACCGGTTGGGTGAGCTTGTGTCGGCTGATTCGCGGCGAGTATTTGAAACACCGGGAACGCCAGTACGTGCTGGCCGCACATGCGCTCGGGGCCAGTGACCTCTCGATCATGTTCCGTCACATCCTGCCGAACGTGGCGCACCTTGTCATCATCAACTTTTCGCTACGCTTCCCCGGGCTCATCCTGACCGAAGCCGTCCTCAGTTACCTCGGCATCGGCGTTTCCAACGAACCCAGTTGGGGTGCGATCATCAACGACGCCAAACAGCGTCTCTGGCTCGGCAACTGGTGGGAGCTCGCGGGCGCCACCATCGCCATGTTCTTTCTCGTGCTCGCCTTGAACCTCTTCGGCGACGCCCTTCGCGACGCCCTCGACCCCAAACTCAGAACCGCGGAAGCGAAGGCCGCATGAGCACGAACAGCACATTGCTCGATGTACGGAACTTGCAGGTGAGCTTCTTCACCGATGAAGGCGAGGTTCATGCGGTCGATGACGTGAGCTTCACCATTCAACGCGGAGAGACATTGGCGCTGGTTGGTGAAAGCGGATGCGGGAAGAGCGTCACGGCGCTGTCGCTCGCCAAACTCGTCGCCACACCGCCGGGCGCGTACAAGGGCGGTGAAATACTTCTGGAAGGTCAGGATGTGCTCAAGATGGACAAGGAACGCTTGCGCTCGATTCGTGGCGCAAAGATTTCCTACATCTTCCAGGAGCCGGCCACATCGCTGAATCCGGTGTTCCGCATCGGCTATCAAATCAAGGAATCGCTTCAGATCCATCGCCCGAACGATGCCACCGATGCCGAGGTCGCGCGCCTCCTCAAGCTCGTTAACATCTCCGATCCGGAGCGGCGGATGCGCGATTACCCGCACCAACTCAGCGGCGGCATGCAACAGCGCGTGATGATTGCGATGGCGTTGGCCTGTAATCCCGCGCTGCTCGTCGCGGATGAACCGACCACGGCTCTCGATGTGACCATCCAGGCGCAGATTCTCGATTTGCTCAAAGACCTCAAACAGAAGATCGGCATGAGTATCTTGCTCATCACGCACAATCTCGGCATCGTCGGCGATCTGGCCGACAACGTCGCCGTCATGTACGCGGGCCGCATCGTCGAATACGCCCCGGCCGCCGCGCTCCTGAAACGACCGTTGCATCCATACACGATCGCGTTGATGCGCTCGATTCCCGTGCTCGGCGCGCACGCCGAACGACTCCAAGCGATCCCAGGTTCCGTGCCAAACCCCGCGCGCTTACCGGCGGGCTGCAAGTTTGCGGCGCGCTGCGACCGCGCCCAAAGTGATTGCAGGCTGGGTCCCGAACCGCCGCTGGCCGAAGCGAACGATAATACGCGCCGCGTCCGCTGCCCGTATTGGGATAGGCCCGATTTGAAGAGAACGATCCCATGAGCCTGCTCGAAATCAAAGACCTCAAAACGCATTTCCCGATCCGTGCGGGCGTGCTGCAGCGGCCCGTTGGCTGGGTCCGCGCTGTTGACGGCGTGAGCTTCGCCATCAACGAAGGCGAGACCGTCGGCCTCGTCGGCGAGAGCGGTTGCGGCAAAACCACACTCGGGCGGACGATCCTGCGGTTGATCGAGTTGAGCGCTGGGGAGATCCGTTTCGACGGAAGCGATATCACCCGCCTCGAGGGTCCGCAGGCGAAGCCGTTCCGCCGCAAGGCGCAGATGATTTTTCAGGACCCATACGGTTCGCTGAACCCGCGTATGACCGTCGGCAACATCGTTGCCGAGCCGTTGCGCATCCACAACCTGTGCGCCAATAAGGGCGAGGAACGCGAGCGCGTCGCCGAATTGCTGCGCGCAGTCGGTCTCGCGACGGAACACGGACGCCGTTACCCGCATGAGTTCAGCGGTGGCCAGCGCCAGCGCATCGGCATCGCGCGCGCGCTGGCCGTACAACCCCGATTCATTGTGTGTGACGAACCCGTGAGCGCGCTCGACGTGAGCGTACAGGCCCAGATCATCAACCTCCTCCAAGAACTTCAGGAGAAACTCCATCTGACGTACCTGTTTGTCGCCCACGATCTGGCGGTCGTCGAACACATCAGTGACCGCGTCCTCGTGATGTATTTCGGCAAGATCGTGGAGGAAGCCAGCGCCGCGGATATCTATACCGATCCGATCCATCCGTATACCAAGGCGTTGTTATCGGCTGTCCCGACCATTGACCCGACCCGAAAACCGCCGCGAGTGATTTGGCCTCCCGAGGGCACCACGCCTGAGCAGGCTCGTACCGCTCTGCAGGAGAAGAAGCTGGCCCGGCGGGAAGCCCGGCCAAACCACTGGGTGCTCGAAGAAGTCGGCTAAATGCGGGCACCAGTTTGAACAGATTTGGAATGGGCGGTTCGAGTCCTGCATGGGGAACCTCTGCTGAGGCTGTGGGCCGTCGAGGCCCAAGGCGTTCCATGGGGTGGTCTGTCCGGCGGTGTCGCGCATCCCGCATGTGTAGACGGCGGATAAGCCGTTGCGGTTCCTCGTTCGACAATGCGTGTGTGTTCGACTGGAGAAGCGTATAAACTGTCATCAGACAGATGATGTTTCGGCGACAACGTTACACGGGGCTGGTCGGTGTGGCACAATGAAACACGCACGGATCTCACTGGCTGCAGTGTGCGCGATGGTCATCGGGGTTTATGCGTACACGGCGCAGTCGGACGTTCTTGCGTCTGGGAGTCTGAGTGCTGCTGACAATTACTACAACTTATTGGTGCAGGGTTTTCGGGCGGGTCAACTCAGCCTGAAAAAAGAGGTGCCGCCCGGGTTCAGGCAGCTCGCCGACCCATACGATCCGGATGCCAATCACGCCTATCGGTTTGCGCCCTACGGGATGCTCGACATGAGCTACTACAAGGGTAAGCTCTACCTCTACTTCGGAGTCACGCCCGCTTTGATTTTATTCTGGCCGTACTTTGTGTTGACCGGCCGCTACCTTTCTTATGGACAAGCCGTAGTGATCTTTTGCACCGTGGGCTTTTGGGCCAGTGTGTACCTGTTGCGAGCTTTCTGGCGGCGTTACTTTGCCGAGGTCAGCGTCTGGGTGGTGGCGGCCGGTACGCTTGCGCTCGGCTTGGCGACGGGTGTGCTGGTCATGTTGGCGCGGTGTAAGGTTAACGAGGTGCCCATTAGTTGTGGCTATGCGTTGACAATGGTGGCCTTGGCGGCGATCTGGAAAGCATTTCATCAGCCGGAGCGACGGTGCTGGTGGTTGCCAGTGGCGAGTGTGGCGTACGGCTTGGCGGTGGGGGCGCGGCCCTCACTGCTGTTCGGTGCGGCAGTTCTGCTGGTGCCCGTGAGTCAGGCGTGGCGAGAGCGACGGAAAGTATGGGCTCCCTTGCTGGCAGCAATGACCCCCATCGCACTTATTGGGCTAGGGCTGCTGCTTTACAATTCGATGCGGTTCGATAGTCCCTTCGAACTCGGCATTCGTTACCAGTTGGCCCCAGAACGGCTGGTTGCGATACAATTTTTCAGTCTGCGGTATCTGTGGTTCGACTTCCGCGTCTATTTCCTGGAACCGGCGCGCTGGTGCGTCCGGTTTCCCTTCGTGCGTGACGTCGTGGTGCCGCCCGTGCCGAGGGGCTACGGGCTGGTGGAACATCCATTCGGTGTCTTGACGAACATTCCGTTCGTGTGGCTGGCACTGGCTGCGCCGCTGGCGTGGAAGGGTCGGTCGGGCCAGACGTGGTCGGTCTTGCGCTGGTTTGTGATGGCCATAGCCCTGCTTTTTGGGATTTGTGCGTTGACTGTTGGCCTCTTCCGGAGCGCGATCATTCGCTATGAGGTGGACTTCCTGCCCGCGCTGATGCTGCTTGCGGCGGTAGGCATCCTCGGATTGGAGCCCACGTTGGCTGACCGGCCGGTTCAGCGGCGTGTGGTGCGGTTGGGCTGGGGCGTGCTGCTGGGGTTCTCGGTGATGTTTAACTTGTTGGCGAGCGTCGAACATTGCGGCGAGGCACACAACGACTTGGGGGTTGCCTCGGCGCAAGCAGGGAGATTTGAGGAGGCGATCGGAGAGTACGAGCAAGCGTTGCGTCTCAAGCCTGATTACGCCGGGGCACAGTACAATCTGGGGGTCACTTTGGCGCGGACGGGCCGGACGCCGGAGGCGATTGAGCATTGGGAGCAGGCGCTACGGCTCAAGCCTGATTTTGCCGACGCGCACAGCAACTTGGGGGTCGTCTTCATGGAACAAGGCAGGGTGCGGGAGGCGATCAGCCACTACGAACAGGCGCTGCGAATCAAGCCGGATTTACCCGAGGCGCACTACAACTTGGGGGTCGCGTTGGAGAAGCTGGGGCGCACGCAGGATGCCATCCAGCATTACGAGCAGGCACTACGGATCAAGCCCGATTTCGCCGAGGCGCGAAACGCACTTGCGCGACTGCAAGCTGGCCGGTAAGTGGCAACCCTCGGCACTTCAACCCGCAAGGTTCGCAAAGCGTCCAAAGCGGGGAGCCAATTTCCTCCAAGCCCATCCTGTTGAGAGTGGGTCGCCGCGCCGCGGCCATTTACGAGATGACTAAATCAGGATCCTGGCAGCCAACTGGCGCGCCGCGGACGCCAGAAGCTCCTCCGCCGACGCCATCGCTTCGTCCAGTTTCATTCCCGGGTCCGTCGTGGACAGCACCAACTTGATTCCTTCGCGTCGCCACACCTCTTGGGGAACCCGCACGCTTCCCGCGAGCACGGCCACGTTCACGCCGTGCTGCGCCGCCAGCTTCGTAATCCCCGACACAACTTTTCCGCGCAGTGATTGCTTGTCAAAGCTCCCCTCGCCCGTGACGACCCAATCTGCATCGGCGATTTCGGCTTCCAGTCCGTTTACACGGATGACCGCCTCGACTCCCGGCACCAACCGCGCATCCAGAAACGCCATGGCCCCCGCAGCGAGGCCGCCCGCCGCACCGCCACCGGGTGCATCGGCGATGTCCTTGCCCAGTTGTTCCTTCACCAATTCCGCCAGATGGCGCAACCCCGCATCGAGCCGTTCCACCATTTCTGGCGTCGCTCCCTTTTGCGGCCCGAAGACGCGTGCCGCGCCGCGCTCGCCACAAAGTGGATTATCGACGTCACTGAGCACCTCGATGGCCGCCCGCCCGGGATGGGACGACGGCACGATCCGTACGATCCTCTCCAATTCTCCGCCGCCAAGGCCAACCGGTTTGCCTTGCGCATCCAGAAATCGCCAGCCAAGCGCCATCGCCGCGCCCACGCCACCATCGGTCGTCGCGCTGCCGCCCACTCCCAGCAAAATCCGTTGCGCCCCACGCTCCAGTGAGTCGCCGATCAATTCGCCGGCCCCAAACGTCGTCGTCCGTAACGGGTCCCGCTGTTCCGTCTTCAAGAGGACCAATCCACTCGCGCGCGCCATCTCCACCACGGCCATTCGCTCGGGCTCCAGCCAAAGATATGAGGCGTTGACCCGCATCTCGGGAAGCGGCCCGACCACTTCGCGCGCGAGCCATCGACCTCCGTGCGCGAGGTGGAGAACTTCGGCCGTGCCGTCGCCACCATCGGCCATGGGTTTGGCAACAATAACCGCCCCCGGGTGTACGGACTCGAAGACGCGACGCACGATCTCGCAGGCTCGGGGCGCGGTAAGGCTGCCCTTGAATTTGTCGAGCGCGACTACGATCTTCACCCCGACACTATACGCTGGGGAGATGCGTGGCGCACGCGAAGAGACCGCCAATTAGTGTCCGCGGCAACTGCATCGGCAGAGTCGTCGGTCTCTCCACAATCCGTAGGCCATCATCAACGGCCCGCCGACGATCAACGTCTGCGCGAGAAATGGACCGAGATGGGAGGAGGCAAATCGTCCCGTGGCATTCAGTGTGAGACCGGTGACCACCAAATAGAGCGGTAGGAAATCCCGGTGATGACGCAGGCTGAGAATGCAACCACCCAATCCAAACACCGCCGCCACGCTAATCGCAATCACGTCCATCATCCGGCTCCAGTGGATCCAGGTCACCACCGGAAAGAAAATCAACACGATGGGCATCACCATACAATGCACGGCACAAACGGCAGACAACCAGAACGCGAGTCGGTCCAACTTTACGTGGGTGTGATGTCCCACATGCTCGTGTCCGAGGGGTTGGAGCGGCGCTCGTAGGGTTTCAGCCGATGGAGCAACCTCGATTCTTGTATCGATGTTCATTGCCCGTCGATCTTGTCCACCGTGAGCACGTAGAGACTCACCGTATACCCATCCTGTTTGGTCTCGCCCACGCTGAATTTTCCGCGCACGCGAATGACATCGTTGAAAAACTTTGTCGTCTGTCCGGGGGGCATCTTGACCACCACGACGTGATTGACCGCCGGTGGCTGGCCGTAGCAGCAACCCCAGAGCGACGGCACGAGGATAAACTCCGTGATGTTCTTCACCTCGCTCAACGGCATCATGAACCCCACCATCTCGATGTTCTGTCCGTTGAGCTTCTGGATGAAGTCGGGAATCGGCGTCTTGCCTTCGATGTACGTCCAGCTCTTTAGTGTATCGAACTGCAGTCGCGCATACTTGGAATCCGACGGGTCGGACGCAGGAGCCGCCGGGGTGCTCGCCATCGCCGCTTGCACCGTGTTCAACTTCGCCATCTTCCGCTGCATCAGTTGTTGCTGGATGAAACTCGCCAACCCCGGCAGCAACACCAAGCCGAGTACGATGGCACCTGTGCTGAACGTCTTCACCTGTTGTTTTGTTATCGCGATGCCCATGAATCGATCTTCCTAACTGGTAGGAGCCAGGTTTTTGGCCACATCCGTCCGGTACGCGCCGACTGCCGGCCCGAGTCCTGCCAACGCTCCCAATATAACAGCTATACCGAGAACATACCATTCCAAAGGTTGAATGTGAAATGCCGGAATAACGAATCCGGACGCCCTGTACAAGGCTCCATTGGCCAGGGCAACGACCAAATGCCCACCCGCCAGACCCGCCGCTGCGCCGAACAGGCAGATGGTCACCGCTTCCAGCAGGACAATCGAGAAGATGGTTCCTCGTCTGGCGCCCAACGCCCGTAGAATGGCAATTTCCCGCCGCCGCTCGCTCATCGAATTGTAAATCGACACGGCAATGGCGACGCCGGCCACTACCAGAATGAGGACCGCCTGGGCCAGGAGCAACCGATCGATATTGCCAACGATATCGAACAGCTTGCGGATCTCCGCCGCCGGGAATGCCGCCATCGCGTCCTCCCGATCATTGAGCTCGCGATACAGGCCAAAGGCGGTAATCGGACTGCGTAACTTCAACACGATGGAGGAGACCTGTCCCGGGTCCGGGTCATTGTCCTTTTCTTCCGGTTTTTCCGGCGCGGTTGGCCCCCGGAGTTCGTGTCCCTCGATATGGTAGAAGCTGTCGAGATTGATATAGATGGCGCGGTCAACCGCCGTGTGCGTGGGTCGAAGGATGCCCACCACTGTCCACGGGTTTTCGGTATGCTCCTTGGCCTCGGCCGATGGCTGGACGCCGTGCGCCGCGATAAACGTCTGGCCGACGGCCAAACCCGTTTCCTGCGCGGTCGTGGAACCGACCACAGCTTCGAAGGGACGCTCCTTCGGAGTGGATGGGGACTCGGGCGCGGGTTTGACCTCCTCGCCGCGCTCTTTGGCTTCGCGTTCGTTCGCCCGTTCCGCAGCTTCCTGAAACGCCGCTCTCAGGGCGGTCTCGTTGAAGTTGAAAATGCGCCCGGCCGCCAGTTCGGGTTTCCGTCCCGGTTCGAACTCGAAGTCCTTGAAGAACGCGTCGGTCGTGCCCACGATGCGGAAGCCGTGATAATTGTCGCCGACCGAAAACGGCACGGCGAGCTTCACGCGCTTGTCGTTGCGCAATTGCTCGAACAACTTCCAGGAAATGTTTCCCGGCGAGATGTCGAGGTTGTACACCACATTCAGCACCAACTGCAGCGGGCTGCCCTTGGCGCCGACGACCATTTCGTAGCCCAGCGTGCCCTGCTCAAAGCGCTGCTGCACGCCCTGCTTGATCAACAGGATCGCCACCGCCAGGGCTACTCCCAACATCACCGACGCACCCGTCAACCAGGTGGCCAGCGCGCGCTGCCGCATGTTCTTGATCACAATTTTCGCCAGATTCATTGCAGGTCCTCCAGGCGCACCACCTTCTCAAACTTCCCCATCACCTGCGGGTCGTGCGTGACCAGCAACAGCGTGTGTTTGCCGTCCGCGCAAATCCGCCGCAGCAGCTCCAGCACCGCCGCTCCGTTTTTCGAATCGAGACTGCCGGTCGGTTCGTCGGCCAATACCAGCGGCGGCGCATTGACCAATGCGCGGGCGATGGCGACGCGCTGCTGCTCGCCGACCGACAGGGCCCGTGGCTTGTGGTGGAGGCGATGCTCCAGCCCAACGTTTTTCAACAATTGGACCGCACGGCCCGGACCGCCGTTGCCGCTGCCAAACATCTGGCCCAGCAGCACGTTTTCCAAGGCGGTGAACCCCTGCAGGAGGTTGAACGATTGGAATACGTACCCAATGTTGGCGGCGCGGAAACGATCACGCGCCGCCTCGCTGAGTTGCGTCGGATTGGTGCCGTTGACGAGGATTTCTCCCTCGTCCGGCAACAGGATGCCCGCGATCAGGTTCAACAGCGTGCTCTTGCCCGAACCGCTCTGACCGACCAATGCCGTCTGTTCGCCCGCCCCAAGTTGAAATTGGCGCAGGCGGATGACTTCCAGTGGAGTGCCTTCCGAAGACGGGTACGACTTGCGCAGGTTGCGCAACTGCAAAATGGCTTTATTGCCGACATCAGACATGTGCGTTCCTTATTATTTGCTTTTGTGAAATCGTTGAACCCGGCCGACACAACCGGCTGGAATTCCATTGAAAAACCACGCCTTGAGACTATGCCGGAGTGACGGGAGGAGCGCGACTCGGGCAGAAAGAAAATGATGGCGCCGAATACGGGTGGAAATCAAAGACTTCCAGTGGCCGTTCCCACACACAACCGAAAATAATCGGCGTGGCGCAGGGAGCGTCGGTGACGGCGTTGAGTTGCCACGCGCAGGCGGCGCAATTGGCCCGATGGCCAACTCTTACCTGATCGTAGTGCTGATGAACGACGCCGAAATACAGCGCCATGTTCAGGAACAGACCGCACACTACCGCTGACAGCCAGGATTTCATCGGCTTCAGAGAAATCTGACCCCGCGACGGTCAAATGTCAAGCGGTCGACAGCACCAGTTCGGCACGCACCATGCCTTCGCCGGCGGAATTGGTCAGCTTGAAATGGAGCTTTTCGGCAACAGCCTGCATGCCGAGGTTTTCAGGAAGAATCTCCGCGGTGATGCGACGAAGTTTCTCTTCCCGGCCAATCTGGACGAGACGCCGCAGCAATTCCGTGCCCAGCCCGCGCCGTTGGAACCGGTCGCTGACGAGAATGGCGAATTGGGCGGTATCCGTGTGCGGTTCCCGGCTCAGCCGACCGACGCCGAGGATCCTGCGGGGGGTCGTTTTCGTCTGTTTCTGCTCGCCGACCAGTGCAATCTCGCGATCGTAGTCGTTGAAACAAATGCGCGTCAGCCGCTCGTGCGCGACCCGCTGGCCAACCGCAATCATGTGGAAATAGCGGAAGTACACGCTCTCTTCCGAGAGTGTTTGATGGAAATCGACCATCAGCGGCTCGTCCTCGGGACGGATCGGACGAATGGTGACCGGGGTGTTGTCTTTGAGTTTCGCCGGCCAGATGTATTGCGAAGGATACGGCCGAATCGCCGGGATCGGCAGTTTGTCCTCGGCCCGGCCGGGCTCGCAAAGCACGATGCGCGCATCGAGCGCGACGATCCGCTCCGGCGACGCCAGCAGCGGGTTGATGTCGATTTCCTCGATCCATCGCTGTTCGATCATTAACTGACTAAACCGCACGAGCAATTGTTCCAGCGCGGCCAGATCAACCGGCGGACGACCGCGCACACCCTTCAACGCCGTAAAGATACGCGTGCGTTCCATCAGCCGTCGCGCCAGCGTGGCATTCAGTGGGGGCAATGCCAGGGAACGATCCAGGAACACTTCGACCAGTTGTCCGCCGGCGCCGAACAACAGCACGGGACCAAATTGCGGGTCGATACTGCTGCCTAGGATCAATTCATAGCCGTCGAGCTTGATCATCGGCTGCACCGTCACACCGAGGAAATGTTTCGCGCCCGCCTTTTCGATGACCGATTTCTGGATCGCCGCGAACGCTTTTTTAACTTCCCCGGCGTTGGCCAAGTTCAGTTGCACGCCGCCGACGTCGGTCTTGTGCGTGATCGTTTCGGAATACAGCTTCAACACAACCGGGTAACCGATTTTGCCGGCTGATTTTGCCGCTTCGACTTCGCTCTTCGCGATGCGGGTCTCGACCGTCGGAATGCCATACGCCGCAAGCAACTGTTTCGACTCGAACTCTGTGAGCAGCGCGCGGCCGGATTTGCGGACATCGCCAACCAGTTTCGTGGCGCCGGCCGTATCCGGCGCATTCTCATCGGCCCCACGCGGTAGTGCGGGCGTCTCGTACAACGCGCGTAGCGCGTAGGCGTGGCGACACATGTAGCCGAACATGCGCGCCGCGGTATCGGGATACGGAAATGTCGGGATTCCCGCTTGATTGAGAATCTCCACGCCCGCGGCGACTTCGTCCCCGCCCATCCAACTGGCAAGGACCGGTTTACCGAACGCTTTCGCGTATGGCTTCATCTGCTCCGCAGTCTGCGTCGCATCGGTCATCGCTTGCGGCGTCAGAATAACGAGCAGGCCGTCCGTGCCCGGATCTTTCGCGGCGATTTCGAGCGCTTTCGCATAGCGATCCGCGCCGGCGTCGCCGAGGACGTCGATCGGATTATTGTGACTCCAGGCGGCGGGGAGGATCCGATTGAGCGCGACCATAGTTTCCTTTGACAACTCCGTCAGATCACCGCCGTTGGCAAGCAAGGCGTCCGTGGCGAGCACGCCGGGTCCACCAGCATTGGTCACAATCGTCAGCCGTTGACCTTTCGGGCGGGGCTGCTTGGCAAGGACTTCGGCCATGTAGAAGACCTCGGCGATGGCGTTGACCCGCAACACACCGCATCGGCGGAACGCGGCGTCGAGGACTTCGTCGCTGCCGGTGAGCGAGCCCGTGTGCGACGCGGCGGCCCTGGCGGCGGCTTCGGAGTGGCCGGGTTTGATGACGATGATCGGCTTCGAGAGCGCGACCTCGCGCGCGGCGGACAGAAACGCCCGGGCATCCCCGATCGTCTCCATGTACATCACGATGCTGTGGGTCTGGGGGTCGCTGCCAAGGTAATCAATCAGATCACCCCAACCAACGTCGAGCATGGACCCGATGGAGATGAAGGCGCTGAAACCGACGTTCTCGCGCAGGCTCCAATCCAACACGGCGGCGCAGAGCGCGCCGCTCTGGCTGATGAATCCCACGCTGCCCGCGTGCGCCAACCCGCCCGCAAACGTCGCATTGAGCCCTTGGGGCGGGCGCATCACGCCCAGACAGTTCGGTCCGATCACGCGCAAGCTGCCGCGACGGGCCCGCTCGAGGATTTGCCGCTCCAATTCGGCACCGGATTCGCCGGTCTCCTTGAACCCCGCGGAAATGACAATCGCGGCTTTCACGCGGGCGTCCACGCATTCGCCAATGATGCCGGGCACGGTTTGCGCCGGCGTGACGATGACCGCCAGATCGATGGGTTCGGGAATGTCCGCGATCCGTCGATAGGCACGGATGCTGAGGACGCTCGGTCGATTGGGGTTCACCGGGTAGACCGTTCCGCCGAACGAGTGGGTGATGAGGTTCCGAAGGATCGTACGGCCCACACTGCCCTCCTTTTCCGTGGCGCCGATGACCGCGACCGTTGATGGCGAGAAGAACACGTCCAGTGACCGTCGCCCGGATCGATAGATGTCGTGGGCGGGATCGGTCGTGGGTTTCTCGGTGCGTTTCATGGGGACTCAGGGGAACAGGCCGCGCACTTGTTTTGCCTGGGCGATGCGGCTGATCCCGAGCGCCAGGGCGGCGTCGCGCATGTACAACTTGTTCTTTCGGGCCATTTGCAGGACCTGCTGATACGCGGTTTCGAGTTGACGGTATAGCTTGTCGTTTACTTCCGCCTCCGTCCAGAAAAAGCTCTGCAAATCCTGGACCCACTCAAAATAACTGACGATCACGCCGCCGGCATTGCAGAGCACGTCGGGGATGACGAAAATATCGTCACGCTGCCGCAGGACGTTGTCGGCTTCGATGGTGGTCGGGCCATTCGCCGCTTCGGCCAGGACCCGACAGCGAATCTTGCCGATATTTTTCTCGGTGATCTGGCGCTCGAGCGCTGCCGGGACGAGCACTTCGCATTCGAGTTGCAACAGTTCCTCTTTCGTGATGCGGTCCCCGCCCTCCTGAACACCTTCCAGACTGCCGTGCTGCGTCGCGTAGTCGATCAGTTTGTTGACATCCAGGCCATTCGGGTTGTGGATGCCCCCGAAAAAATCGCCGATGCCGATGATCTTCGCGCCGAACCGGTACAGTTGTTGCGCGGCGATGGAACCGACGTTGCCGAACCCCTGCACGACGACACGCGTGCCCTCGGATTTCATGTTCAGGTGGTCCAGCACGCGGTTGACGAGGTACGCGACGCCGCGCCCGGTTGCTTCGCGACGCCCGGCCGAACCGCCGAGCGAAACGGGTTTGCCGGTCACGATTTGGGGGACGAAATTGCCCTCGTGCATCGAGTAGGTATCCATCATCCAGGCCATCACCTGTTCGTTGGTGCCCAGATCGGGCGCCATGACGTCGACATGCGGCCCGATGAACGGGATCATCTCCTGGGTGAACCGGCGGGTCATCCGCTCGAGTTCGCCGCGGCTCATCGCCCGCGGGTCGCAGGCGATACCGCCCTTGGCGCCGCCGTAGGGCAATCCACTCAGCGAGCACTTCCAGCTCATCCACATCGCCAACGCCGCGACTTCGCCGAGCGTCACGTCGGGATGATAGCGCAGGCCGCCCTTGGTCGGACCGACCGAAAGATGGTGCTGGACGCGGTAGCCGGTGAACATCTCCGTGTGTCCGTCATCCATGCGCGTCGGGACCGACACGATGATGGCGCGCTTGGGCATCTTGGTGCGAATCCGCTCGCTCTGTCCGATGTCCAGAAAATCGGCAACGCGGTCATACTGTTGGCAGGCCATCACATACGCGGGGGACTGCAGGAATTCGTCAAGCATGAATATCTCCTCTGTTCGATTTCGGCACGATCACTCGCAACGCGCGCGGCAGAACCGAGAACGCCACGGGCGCATCGCCAGCGTCCTCCCCGTCCAGCTCGAACGGGGTCGGACCGGCGGCGCGGCACACGAGGCTCTCGGCTTGAAAATATGTCACGCCGCCAAGGTCGAGGTGCGCGCCGCGGAGGATTCCCTGCCCGTAGCGCAGCACGTCCCAATAGCTGGCAGTTTCAAAGATGCACACATCGAGCAACCCGTCATCCATGCGCGCCATGGGGAAAAGTGCGAATCGCCCGCCGTAGAAACGCCCATTGCCAACGAGCACGGCCACACCGCGGCCGAGTGGAACACTGCCGTTGACCGACACTTCCACGGGCGGATGCGATGTGGAGAGCGCCTTGATCCCCGCCCACACGTAGCTGAGCGGGCCCATTCTCTTCTTCAATTCCCAACTGGCGCGGCGCACCGCATGAGCGTCGAACCCGACGCCCGCAAGCTGGATGAAATAGCGGGTTGAGCCGTTGGCATCGGCCCGCGCCAGATCGATGGTGCGGATGTGTCCCGCCTGGATGGCGGCCCATGCCGTTTCGAGCTTGGCGGGAATACCAAGCTCCTTCGCGAAAACGTTGACCGTCCCCAGCGGCAACACCGCCAGTGCTGCATCGGATGTGCCGATGCCATTGATGATTTCGTTGATGGTGCCGTCGCCACCCGCGGCGACGATGATCTTGTAGCCCTGGGTAACGGCACGGGCCGCGAGCGCCTTCGCTTCGCCGGCGCGCTGCGTCGGGGCCAACGTAACGGAAGGACCGTTCTTCGCCTCCAGAAATCGGCGGGCTCGCCGGGATTTTTCTCCGCGGGCCGCGGGATTGAATATGACGAATATCTTGTCCATTGTGGAACGGCGCGCTTATTCTAGGCGAGAATTTCGGACAAGCAAATGCGAACTCGCGGAGATTTGCCATGAAAGTGGTCAAAGTCATTGTGATGATCCTCGCCGGCTTGATGGCGCTCGCCATGATCGTGGTCGGCGCGGGACTCTACCTTGCGAATCGCTACCTGCAATCGGCAGCGTTCAAGGAGCAGGCCTTACAAGCCGCGCACAAGGAACTGGGCGCGGACGTGCGGATCGACGATTTGAAGGCGTCGCTCTTCAGTGGCGTGGAACTGCATGGCGTGACCATTGGTAATCCGGCCGGTTTTCCCGGCAATCTGGTCACCGCGAACGCGTTCGTGTTGCGATACCGGCTCCTCCCGTTGTTGAGCCGCCGCGTGGAGATTGAAGAGCTGTCGCTCGACAAGCCGGTGATCACCCTCTCGCAAAACGACAAGGGCGAGTGGAACTACGAAAAGATTGGCGCGGCGGAGATCGAAACCAAGCCGAAGCCAGCGACATCGGCACCGGCTGCGGCGGCGAAGTCCGGAAAGAACGTCCCGCTTGATATCGTCCTCTCCAAACTCACCATTACGGAGGGCGCCGTGTCCATGGTGAGCGACAGCAACAAGCCCATCGTGAAACTCGAGGGGATCAGTTTCTCCAGTTCCGTAAGCCTGACCGACAACCAACTCGCCGGCAGTGGCAGAGCGGGCATCGACAAAATCGATCTGTCCGAGAAGCTATTCGTAGAGAAAGTCGCCACGCTGGTGGAACTGGGATCGGAGCGGGGGACGCTATCGTCGTTGCGCGGCGAGCTGGCGGGCGGCACGATCTCGGGCGACGTGTCCGTGAACTACGCCACCGGGCTGCTCTACGCCGTGAACGTGAAATTGACGAACAGCGATGTGGCGCGCCTGTTGCAAGACTCCGGCGCGAGAGCGGTGGTCAGCGGAAAGCTGAATATCACGACGGCGCTGAAAGGCACGGGAGGGGTGCCGACAATTGTCGGCAGCGGCCGCGTGCAAGTTGATAATGGTAAACTGATGGAGATTCCGTTGCTGAACCTGTTGGGCCTCTTGTTGCAAATCGACGTGCTCCGTGACTTGAGTTTCGACCAGTGTTTGTTGGAGTACTCGATCAGCAATAATGTGATGCAGACGCCGGTGATCCGCCTCACGTCACCACAAGTGCAAATCACCGGAAACGGCTCGGTCGCGCTCGACAAATACACCTTGAACCACAACATGACGATCGTCCTGGCCAAGGGCGCGCTCGACAACACATTGCCTCAAATCCGTGGCCTGTTCACGGAGCAGCCGGACGGATCGCTCTCGCTGGACTTCAGGGTGTGGGGTCCCTACGATTCACCGAAGACTGACCTGACGAAGCGCATCACCCAGAACGTCGGCAAGCAACTATTGCAGAAGGGGCTGCAACAGCTTTTCAAGTAGCCATGCGCATCATCGCCGGTCTTGCCAGGGGAATGACGCTCGCCGTGCCACGCGCGGGTGTGCGACCGACAGCCGATCGCATCCGCGAGGCCGTCTTTTCCAGCCTCGGTGACCGCGTGGTGGGCGCGCACGTGCTGGATTTGTTTGCGGGAACGGGTGCGTTGGGGCTGGAAGCGGCGAGTCGCGGAGCCAGATCGGTGACCTTTGTCGAACAGTCGCGCGGCGCTCTGGAGTGTTTGGAGAAAAACATTCACACGTTCCAGCGGAACCGGGAAGTGACCTGCTCGTTCGTTGTCGTCCGCGCGACCGTCGCGTCGCAACTGCGGAAGATCGCGGCTGATCGAGAAACCTTCCAGCTTGTATTCGCCGATCCACCGTACGGTGACGCGGCGTCGGAATTGTTGCGGGAGCCGGGACTATCGTCCCTGCTGATGAATAACGGGCTTCTCGTGCTCGAATCAGCGAAACGGGATGAGTTGACTGTCCGCGAGCCATGGGAGCGGGTGCGCGAGTCGATTTACGGAGACACCCGCGTGGCTTTCCTGCGGGTCAACGCCGCGTCAACCGACAGCCACGGCTGAGAATTTCTCGGCCAACTCTTCGCTGAGCATGCTGGCGACGAGCGGAAGCCGCTTCTCCACATTCTTGACAGCCTCATGCGCTTCTTTGGATTTGCCCATCTCGGCGTAGGCGAGGCAGAGCCAGACCCACGGTGTGGCGTCACCGGAATTGATCGAGATCGCCTTCTGATAGGCCTGCACCGCCTTCTCGTATTGGGCCTGGAGGTGGTGGACGTTGCCAAGGTTGTTCCAGGCAACAACGAAATTCGGTTTCAGGGCGATGGCCTTCTCATACGCGTTGATGGCGTCATCGTACTTGCACCGGGCCGCGTAGGCATCGGCGAGATTGCACCAGGTTTGGGCGTCGCCGGGTCGCGCGGTCAGCAGTTCGAAACACGTGGAAATCAACTCGGTGTATTTGCCCTGTTTCTTGTAGGCCACAGCCAGGCGCCCCAGCGCGCTGGAATTACCCGGGTGCTGCTTGATAATTTCCTGGCAGAAATCAATCAGGTCGAAATCGTCCTCCTGTTTTTCATACGCGGCGTCGAGCCGCGACCACGCGCGCTCGTCAGCGGGATGAAGGCGGACAATTTCCTTCGAGAGGGTCAGCAAATCGATGGCCGACGTTTCTTCTTTGCTGGCGAGCTGGAGGAAGGTCCAGGCGTGCCGGTTACCGGGATGGACGCGGATAACGTCCTCGCAGAATTGCAGAAATTCCGCCGATTCGTTCTCTTGGGTGCAAATCGAATAAAGCTTTGACCACGCTTTTGGCTGGTCTGGTTTGCGCAAAACGGACTGTTGATGACGTTGTATCAACCACTTAGCGAGATGATGCTGCATAAATCTTGAACCTTGCGAGGTCTTTATTAGCAGCCGGTGGGCCACCCTGTTCCCCACCGTTTAAACTCAGCGATACCCTTTGGGGGCCGCTCGAACCTTGTGGATTACTCAACGATGCGCATCTGGGCCGCGTTGATGAGTTTATCGTGTGCGAGGATCGTCGGAGACCACAACTCCAAACCAAATCTTCAGTTCGATATCGTGATAGTCCTCCCCACCGATGGGGATATGCTGATTTTGACGACGGGAACCCCGTTCCCCTTCGGAAGGATCTCCTGCAACGCGTGCGCCAGTGAAACTTCTCCAGCACACGCAGACGTATCCAGTCGGAACCCTCATTCCGGCCTGAATCATCTTCTCCAGCATCTCCACCGACTCAGTGCTCGGGCCAACTGTGCAGATGATCTTGGTGTATTTCATCCGCGCCGTTGCCGCGAACACATTCAGCCGTCAGCCGCGAAAAGAAAGGGCACAACGCGCCCAGCGGTGAAGGCGTGCGGGAGACGGGGCGGCTGGTCCAGTAATCTGCGGAGCAGAAAAGAAAAGATTGCAAAGCGGCGGCCATGAAATTATCGTGCATGGCAAGGGCAGGGAGGTTCAATTTGAAAATTGCGGTCTATCCCGGCAGTTTCGATCCCATCACCAATGGTCATCTTGATATCGTCCGCCGTGCCGCCCAAATGTTTGACCGCGTGATTGTTGCGGTGGCCATCAATACAGAGAAGGCCCCGCTATTCAGCGTGGACGAGCGGCGGCGGCTCGCCACCGAAGCCGTCAAGGGCCTGCGGAACGTGTCGGTGGATGTATTCGGGGGATTGCTCATCAAGTATGCCCGACACAAGCGGGCGACCGCCATTGTTCGCGGGTTGCGGGCGGTTTCGGATTTCGAGTTTGAGTTCCAACTGGCGCTGATGAACCGGAAACTGGATCCGTGCATCGAGACGATCTTCCTGATGACGAAGGATGAATACACATTTATCAGTTCCCGCCTAGTCAAAGAGATCGGCGAGTTAGGCGGGAAAGTGAGCGATTTTGTGCCGCGCGGTGTCGAACGTGCGATGAGACGCAAGTTTGGCTCCCGGTGATCAGACGAAGGGTCCGGTCGTCGGGGCGAAAGGGGTATCATGAAAATCAACGTGAAGCGCATCCCGCTGGAGGGGGAAACGTTGTCCGGTAGCGACCCTTGCTCGATCATGGACCTGGAGGAACCTGACACCCGATTCGAACACGACGTGGAGTACGAATTACTGGCGCAAATCCAGGGAAATGCGCTGCTGGTCACGGGTCGGCTCCGTACGCCGGCGACGTTGCGATGCAGCCGCTGTCTGCGGGTGTTCAAATTGCCGTTGCATGTGGACCAGTTTGCGTTTCACCACGAGCTCCACGGTGAGGACTTCGTGGACTTGACGGCCAATATGCGTGAAGATATTATCCTTGAGCTTCCACAACGAGCGCTGTGCGCCGCGGGGTGCAAGGGATTGTGCCCGCATTGTGGCAAGGATTTGAACAAAGGGTCGTGCCGGTGCAAGCCGTCGGAGGGAGATTTGCGATGGCATGCATTGGAGAACTTGAAACTGAAATTGAAGTAACGGAGAGCATTTTCATGGGCGTCCCCAAACGAAGAATGTCGAAGATGCGCCTGCGCACCCGCAAGGCGGCGAATCGTCCGAAATCGCCACCCCAATTGTCGGTGTGCTCCCAGTGCGGCGCCCGGGTGCGCCCCCACCGCGTGTGTCCGTCCTGCGGTTATTACAAGGGCCGCCAGGTCGTCTCGGTAACCACTGGTTAGTCTTCCCCATGAAACTGGCCATCGATGCGATGGGTGGGGATTTCGCCCCCCAGAACATCGTTGCCGGGGCGCTCCAGGCGCTGCACGACAACGGCCACATCGATCACCTGTATCTGGTCGGTGATCGGGTGCGCATCGAAGCCGAGCTGCGCCGGCTCGGGGTTTCCGACAACCGGATTGAGATCGTCCACGCCAGTGAAGTCATCGAGATGGATGACCCGCCGGTGCAGGCCGTGCGGCGCAAGAAGGACAGTTCGATGGGCCGCGCCATCGACCTGGTAAAGCGCGGAGATGCGGACGCCATCGTCTCGGCCGGCAATACGGGCGCGCTTCTCACAGCCTCCCAGGTCAAACTGCGCACGCTCGATGGCGTGGACCGGGCCGGTCTGGCCGTTCTGCTGCCCGCGCCGCAGAATGTCTTCGTATTGATGGATGCGGGGGCCAACCTCGAACCGGCCCCGTCAAACCTCGTTCAGTACGCCATCATGGGCAGCATGTTTTCCAAGCAGATTCTCGGATACGAGCAGCCGCGGGTGGCGGTCCTTTCCATTGGCACGGAAGAAATCAAGGGGAACGAGTTGACGCTGGAGACCCATCGCCTATTGAAGCAGACCAACTTGAATTTCGTCGGCAACATTGACGGCCACGACCTGTTTTCCAATCATGCCGATGTGATCGTGACGGACGCATTCGTCGGCAACGCGGTGTTGAAAGCCTGCGAAAGCACCGCGCGTCTGGTCGCCCGATGGCTCAAGGATGAAATCACGAAGAATCCGCTGCGAATGTTGGGCGGGCTGCTCGCCTCGGGTGCGTTTCGATCGCTGAAACGCAAGGCCGATCCGGACGAATATGGCGGAGCGGTGTTGTTGGGCATCAACGGCATCTGCATCAAGGCGCACGGGGCCAGTTCGCCGAAGGCGATCAAGAACGCCATTCGCGTGGCCACCGAGTTTGTCGAATCCAGGTTCAACGACCATATGGTCGAGGAAATCAAAAAATTCCATGACAAAGTCCAGCAAAGCTCATTTGCGCAATCCCAGATCGAAGCAGCATCTTAGGCCGGTGCACATCGTGGGCACGGGTTCCTACGTGCCGGACCATGTGCTCACGAACGCCGACCTGGAAAAACTGGTCGATACCACCGACGAGTGGATCACGACGCGCTCGGGCATCAAGGAGCGGCGGATCGCGCCGGATTGGATGTGCACGTCGGACATGGCGGTCGAGGCTGCCCGCCGCGCGATGGAGCAGGCCAATGTGCGCGAGGACGAAATCGACTTGATTACCTGCGCCACGATCACGCCGGATATGCCGTTTCCCGCGACGGCGTGCCTCATCCAGCAGAAGCTGGGCGCGAAGCGCGCGGCGGCGTTCGACATCGAAGCCGCTTGCTCGGGGTTCCTGTATGGACTCGAAATCGGGCAACAATTTGTCACGTCCGGCACCTACAACACCGTGCTGGTCATCGGCGCGGAGAAACTCTCAACGATCATCGACTGGCAGGACCGCAGCACGTGCGTCCTGTTCGGCGACGGCGCGGGCGCGGCGATTTTGCGCAGCCGCGGCGAGGAACATGGACACGGGATCTTGACGACGTGCATGGGTGCGGACGGTTCGCAAGCGGACATTCTTCTGATGCCTGCGGGTGGGGCGCGCTATCCGGCTTCGAAAGAGTCGGTAAGCGCGGGGATGCATCACTTGAAGATGGCCGGCAAAGAGGTGTTCAAGAGCGCGGTCATCGCCATGCAGACCGCCGCGGAAGAGGCGCTCCGGCGGTGCAACCTGACCATTCACGACATCAAGTGCGTGATTCCGCACCAGGCAAACATTCGCATTTTGGAGGCCATCGCCGGGCGTCTCGGCGCGCCGATGGACAAGGTGTACGTGAACCTGCATCGGTACGGCAACATATCCGCCGCGTCGGTGGCCATCGCGCTGGACGAAGCGGCCCGCGAAGGCCGGTTCCAGCACGGCGACCTGATTCTGTTGGTCGTGTTCGGCAGCGGCCTGACCTGGGCCTCGTGTGTCATCCAGTGGTGAGCCGGGTTGCCCCTTCGTTGACAGGGGGGCGGTACGGTGCTAGATTGCCAAACGACCTTTTTGGTGAGAAACGATGGGTGCTACCAAGAGAGACATTTCCGGGGTCTTCGATGCGGAGCTGAGTAGAAAACGCTCCCGCAGGGCCGGCGTTCTTGACAAGGTTTTCAATCTAACCCCGAAGGGCATCACGTTTCTGACGGATACGTTCATGCCCGAGTGGATGGAAGTTGGCGTGGAGATGCGCTTGCCCCAATCGGGAGCGCGCAGGGATCAGCGGCTGGATATCGGTTGTCGGGGCGTGGTCGTGCAATGCACACAACGCGGCCAGGGCAAGGGCTTCGAAGTGGTGCTGATGTTCCTTGACCTGCCGAAGCGGGCGCAAGCCCAGCTCAGTGTCGCTCCCTCCGCCGTCGCTCCCCACAGCATCTCGATCTCCCGCTAGCTTTTATGGAATACCTTCACAGCCTCCTGAAATTTGCTGTCAACATGGGGGCCTCCGACATCCATGTAAAACCCGACCACCATGCCACGATCCGCATCTCGGGCGAATTGTTTCCAGTACAGGTCGATCCGCCCACGAAGGAACAGGTCGAGGAAATCGTTAAGTTCATGCTGCCGAAACACGTCGAGTCGCGGCTCGATCGTGAGAAGGAAGCGGACTTTTCATACATCGACCCGGCGCTGGGTCGGTTCCGCGTCAACGTCTTTTACCAGCGCGGATCGCTCTGTTTTGCGATGCGGCACGTGAAGACCAAGGTGCCTTCCTTCAAGGAATTGAATCTCCCCGAACAATTGGGGGGTATCGCGAAAGCGGAGCGCGGGATCGTCCTCGTCACGGGTCCGACGGGCTGCGGCAAATCCAGCACGCTGGCGGCGATGATCCAGTACATCAACGAAAACGAGAAGTGCCACATCATCACGTTGGAAGACCCGATCGAGTACATTTTCGAGGACAAACAATCGGTCGTCGAACAGCGCGAAGTCGGGTTGGACACGCTGAGTTTCGAGAGGGCGCTCGTCCACGTCATGCGCCAGGACCCGGACGTCATCATGATCGGTGAGATGCGCGACAGCCAGTCGTTCATGGCCGCGCTGGCCGCGGCGGACACGGGCCACCTCGTGATCACCACGTTGCACACCACCACGGCGTACTCGGCCATCGGCCGCACGCTCGATTTCTTCCCCGCGCACGAACGCGACCAGATCCGCCGCCAGATCGCCGCCAACCTGCAGGCGATCATCTGTCAGCGACTCGTTCCGTCCATCGCGGGCAGCGTCGTCCCTGCAGTCGAAATC